>ULUX01084452.1_pt1 | contig 62454 bp, 55 predicted proteins | sample 1958961 | NCBI WGS metagenome assembly ULUX01 (sample SAMEA4835773, study PRJEB28245) | human gut metagenome | biome: gut microbiome; material: fecal sample | place: Denmark | collected 2008 | reverse complement strand
AAAGAAGCACCGCAATTTTGATACAAAGCGTATCAAGGTTGCGGTGCTTTCTTTTTGCCTGAAAGCCCTAATTTCAAAGGGCTTGGGGCTTTTATTACGCTGGCCATTTCTGGGTAAAAGGATAAGACTGATGCCATATCCGCACCCACAACACCGCCTTGAAAAAGCATCTGCTTGCATACAGCTGCCGCTACCCGGCGATCTGCCAGCAGACCGACGCAGACACGGAAACGGGCTGCATGGAATTTGACATCGAGAAAGGCCGGTTCTCTTTCCGCCTGACCGCCCATACAGCGAGGAATGCCGGAGAGCCGCCAGCAAAGCGGCAAAATCTGCCGCGAGCAATCTCACGCGCAGTATGGTATAATTTTTTGAAAAATTTTGTGATTGATGTAGTATTTGCAGCTAAAACCGTAGTATATAGGTGAAGCCGGAAAGGAGGCGGTGAGATGATAGACGATGAAAAAATCATAGAAATGTTCTTTGAACGGTCAGAGCAAGGCATACGAGAGCTGGACATTAAATACGGAAAAATCTGCCACAATCTTTCATACAACATTGTGAATAGCAGACAAGACGCGGAGGAATGTGTCAATGACGCTTACTTAGGTGTGTGGAATGCCATTCCCCCGACAAGGCCGAATCCGCTGTTGTCCTACATCGTGAAAATCGTTCGGAACATTTCACTTAAAATCTATTGGAGAAAGGAAACAGCCAAACGGAGCGGTCATTACAAAATTGCCTTAGAGGAAATCGAGGGCTATATCGCAGACCAGAAAACCGTAGAAGATGAAATCGAAGTCAGAGAATTAGCCCGTATCATCGAGGAATTTTTGGACACGCTGACCGTCGAAAACCGCGTTATCTTCATGCGTCGCTATTGGTTTGCTGACAGCTACAGGGACATAGCCGAGCTTATGGGGCTTTCGGAGAAAAATATCTCCGTCCGGCTGACCCGTATCCGCGAAAAGATGAAGCAATACTTGATTGAAAGAGAGGTATTTGTATGAACGCGAAAAAGTTTTCCGACGCTATGAGCGAGCTGGACTGCAAGTACATTGACGAAGCTCTCAATTACAAAAAGAAAGCAAAAAAGCCCCGTTGGATTAAGTGGGGAGTTATTGCGGCCTGTTTGTGCTTGATAGTACCATTAACCGCATTTGCTATTGATACAATTCAATATAATGCGGCTGTTGATTATCTTACTTCTCTCGGTATTCCTGTTGAAGATTTAAGCGATTATTCTCGAAAAGAAATAAAGGAAGCCGCAAAAACGATTGACGCCGGAGAAAGTAGTCCATTGACCGAAGAAATACTTAACCTATTGCCAGATAATAAGGAACCGATTGAAACACCAACACAGGTAACATCTGAACAGATAAGAGAATTAACACCGACCATGACAAGAGAGGAAGTTCTTTCATTCTTAGGTGATACACAAGACATCGGTTCTGGTATTTATGTATATGTTTATGAAGTAGACGGAGAATATTTGTTGCGGATTCCATTTGCAAGTGATGATGCTCAGTTAGGTGTTACAGGTGAAGATTTATTAAAGGCATTGACCCCTATTTCTGAGGACATAGATTCTAATGAAACCGTTGAATTCAATGGACAGCTATTCAACAAATCTGACTTGACCGAAGAAACGCTTGAATGGCTTGAATGGTACAATTCTTTATCGCCTGAGGAACAACTTGCCGTTAGTTCAATCCCTGCCGACCTATATACCGATGACGGTGCGGGAACGCTTGATTCAGACGCAGAAGAATAACTTTGTTTAACACTCAAAGGGCAGCCGAGAAAATCGACTGCCCTTTTTCCATGCCTACGAGCAGAAAGGAGCGACCAGCCAAGACAAAACCGAGAGAGAAAACCCGCGAGGAATTGACCGCCGAGATCGAGAACGGGAAGAAGAAAATCCGACAGCTTGAAAACCGGGGAAAGGTGTTGCGGCAAATTGTACGCTTTAAGCACTGCAGTCGGTGTATTCTGTCACAAGCAACGCCTTTTTCTGTGAACCCCCTTTGAGCAAAATGAATCCCCTGACGCCCAAAAGAGGTTTATTTGTATCACAATTAGAGCCATTTGCCCAAAAAGCACCGCAATTTTGATACAATGCGTATCAGGATTGCGGCGCTCGTATTCTGCCTGGTCGATCTCCTCATAGGGCAGCAGCTCATAGAAGCTGTCGTCGCAGCTCGGGAAGGAGAGGGCTACCACATCGTCCCAGTGTTCCACATCCTCCCACTCATTTTCCTGCACATGCACTGTGATGGAGCAATTGTGCTCGAGATAGTGCTCCATGAGCATCTTCTTGTAGTTTTCCAGCTGCTCAATGGCGGCCGCATCGCCTTTGACGCGGCCGACAGGTGCCTTCACCGGGAATTCCAGTACCTTGGTGGTGGGATTCCTGGGATCCTGGCCTACCTCGGGCAGTACCGGATAACCCGGCTCCTCGCAGACGCGGCACAGCGGATCAGTGGCGATGATGCATACCCGGCGGATATAGTAGGGCGAATGGGAGTAGTGCACTCCGCTGGACACGGTGGGCAGCAGCGGAGTACGGCGGGTCTGGAGCTCCGGCCTCCGGCCTGACAGACTGGTGGTCTTTGCGCCTCTCCGGATTGAAAACAGACAGATTAAGTATTTTGCCTGTCAAAATACCCAAAAAGACTGAGAGAAGGGGTTATTTGACATGGAAAACTTTTTATCTAAAGAACAGCTCTGGACAAGAAAGCCGAAGCAGGCCACAGTGACCCGGGAAACCGTAGAAATCGTGACGGAGCTGCACACCGATTTATGGCAGTGAACCTACTATGGTTTTCAAAACGACAATGCTCCGTTGCTTCAAATCCGCACAGCCGAGAAGTACTTTTCTTTCACCGTTCACACCTTGGGTTCCGCCGCCGGGGGGCAGCTCCACCCTTCGGTAATTGAAAATGCTCGGAACAAATGAATTGCCCTGCGCCAAGACTTTCGTTCATGGCAAAACATTTGTACAGTGCAAAAGTGCCAAGGCAGGAGGTCAAAATGATTGCCCAATTCGGTTTGCTCTGATATAATATAAAAAAGGATGTCCCGACAGTGTCCCGCTTCCCCTGAGGTGCAGGCTGTGGCCGGGATATGCCTGCAGACCGGGCCGGTATGGCCGGCGGAAAGGAGAATGGTATGAAAAGACGACTGCTTGCTCTGTTTGGTATCTTTGCGCTCTGCATGTCGCTGCTGACGGTGGACGCGGCAGCGGCCGAGGGAGAGACCGTCCCGGAGGAGGCTGTCCCCGCCCAGAGGGTGATTGTGGGCGGCGTGGAGCTGGACGACTCCCAGGGGACGGCCTACGCTCTGACCGACAGCGCCGGCGCGGTGACCACCGAAGGCGCCGGGGCGGACAGCTGGAACCTCAGACTGGAGGACGGGGTACTCACCCTGAAGGACGCGGTCATCGCCCAGGGCTTTGCCCATGACGGCGGCTGCGCCGGGATCTACGCGGAGGCGGATCTGGAGCTCGTGCTGACGGGAGAGAGCGCCATCGGCGGCACTGGCATGAACGAGGGCGTCTACGCTCTGGGCAATCTGACTATCGGCGGCGACGGGTCCCTGGACATCTCGGTAAGCGGAGAGAGCTCCTGCAGCGGGATTGTCTGCGAGGACTGGATGACCATCACCAGCGGCACCCTGGACATCAGCGCCGCTTCTGAGAGCGGGGATTGCTGCGGCATCAAAAACGGAGGAGGCGATCTGGTGATCAGCGGCGGGCAGGTGAGCGTTTCGGCTGCCTCCCAGAGCGGTACCGGCTACGGCGTCTTCAACGGATACGAGCTATATCTCACCGGCGGCAGCTTGAGTGCCGCAGCTTCCTCCGGCAGCGGGGACAGTTGGGGGATCCGCTGCACCTATTACCTGGTCGTGCAGGGCGACGAGACCTTCCTGACGGCCCAGGGTGGCACCCAGGCGATCGCGGGAGGCGACGAGCTTTTCTGCGAAACGCTTCTCTATGATATTACCGGCAAGAAGACCGTTCAGATCGCCGGCGGCAGGGTGACGGCTGACGCCGCGGACCTGGCCCCCCTGGGTGGAGAGTCGGTGTGGGTCAACGGCGTTCAGATCTACGGCGGGGCCGAGAGCGGCAGCGTGGAGGGCGCCTCCTACGACCCGGCCACCAACACCCTGACCCTGGACGGCGCGTACATCACAAAGGCATATGACTGCGAGGAGGAGTCCTGCGTGGCCGGCATCTATTCCTCCGGCAACCTCAATATAAAGCTGGTGGGGACCAACACCATTGTGGGCGGCAGCGACATGAGCGACGGGATCAACGTATTAGGCAGGCTGACCATCGACGGTCCCGGCAGCCTGGACATTTTGCTGGAAAATGAGATAGACGGTCTCACCGCCATCGCCGGCGGCTATCTGTATCTCAACGGCTGTACCCTGAACCTGACCTGCAGAAACACCACCTACGGTGTGTACGGTCTGTTCACCCAATTCGATGTGAGCCTCAGCGGTAGCACCGTGAACATCGACTGCGTTTCCGACAGCGGTGCGGGCATGGGCATCTTCGCCTATGATGACCTGATCATGAACGACAGCACTATGAACATTTCCGCTAACGCAGCGCGGTATACCGTCGGCATAATCAGTTACCGGGATGTGATCATCAGCGGCGGCGCCCTGACCGCCTCCGCTGCGGCCACCGGCACCGGGCAGTGCAACGGCCTGTTCGGCTCGGAGAGCGTGACCATCCGGGACTGCACCGTGCGCTTGTCTGCCGATGCTGAGTCCGAGAAGTATCTGGCCTCGGGCATCTGCACCGACGGCAGTTTGACCGTGAGCGGCAGCGACATCACGGCAGAAGGCCGCGACTGCGGTGTGGAGCTGGGTTTCCCCGCCAGCAGCGTATTCTCTCTGGACGGCGGCAAGCTGACCGCCATCAGCCAGGAGGGGGCCGGCGTGGGCGCCTCCGGCGCGGAACTTACGCTCCGCGTGGGGCCGGAGGGGACCCTCGTCCTGAACGCACCCACTCCCATTGAATATGTGGGGACAGGGAGCGGCTTTTCTTACACCATAATCAATGAGGGCGCCCTGATTGCCGGGGTGGAGAGCGCCGAGCAGGCGCAGAAGTTCCTGGCCGGCGGCGGCAGCCTCAACGGCGTCACGGCGCAGAACTGGTACTGCGACGCCATGTGCTATATGTGGGCCAATGGACTGCTGGACTACACCGATGACGGCCAGTATGCCCCGGCCGCCCCCCTGAGCCAGGGGACCCTGGCCGACGTCGTGGGGCAGCTGACGGGCCAGAGCGCCGCAGTGGAGGAGCTACTGGCAGCCATGGGCGGCTTCGACCCGGCGGCGTCCATTACCCGGGAGGAGCTGGTCGTGCTTCTGTACCGGTGCACCCAGGCACTGGGCGGCGACGTCTCGGTGGGGGAAGACACCAACATTCTCTCCTACGCTGACGCGGCCCAGGTATCGGAGAGCGCCATGGCCGCCGTGCAGTGGGCCTGCGGCGCGGGGATCATCCGGGGCGCCGGGGACGGCTCGCTGCTCAATCCTCAGGCGGATGTGACCTGCGCTGAGGCCGCGGTCATGTTCCTGCGTTGGAGCCAGCTCACCGCGGCATAAAGACCTACTGCCAGCCTATCGTGGCCGCCGATCCCCGGCACCGCGGCCCGGAGGGACCGTATGTTCCGCATAGTGACCGTCTTGTGTATTACACAGGACGGTCATTTTGTCATCATAGAGGTAGATTTTATTGACAAGCATCTCCACCAGCCCATGCCGGTATTTGGGGTCATTGATATCCCCTTTGCGGAACTGGTTTAAGAAAAAGCGAATACCCTCCATACTGGGAACTGGATGCTGAGATATCTCCAGAAGCAGTTGAAGTGAGTGTTCGTCATGTTCTTTTTCCTCCTGAGTAATCCGATCAGCGATAATATCAACAACCTGTCCGGTTGCTAGGGCTTTCAGTAGATTTTCTGTGGTCTTCTCACTATCCGCAATCAATTTTTGGAGCCTCTTTGCGTTGCTGTTGTTGTTCTCCCTCTCGCAGAGGTCAACAACTTCTTTGGCAATCGTGCTGATATTCTCTGGAGTTAGAAAGTCCCGTAGTTTGTTAACTAAGACAGATGAGGATGCGCTGGAACTGCTGCTGGATTATCTGCAGAAAATCCCTTCCTGTGTTCTCCTAAAAGAGCTTGCAGGACTAACTTATTGCGGCTATAGGATGTAGAACAACTCGATTGCCTATTTTGAGGCGGTAAAGGAAACATATCTGCTCTGATGCGATGCTTCGTTTTTGCTTAGAAGTTGCTTTAGGCAGGACAAAAACCTGAAAGCGGAAGAGAAGCAGTATCGCCTTGCGCTGGAGAGCGAACCGGATTATCCGCCTACACTGCGAAATCTAGGTTATTGCCTGTACAGACAGAAAAAGCTGCTGGCGGCAAAAGAAGCACTGGAACATTGTCTTGTAGTTAGTGAGGAGGATTCTCTCGCCGCGGAATATTATCTGAAAGTACCGGTATCCCTCAAACGCAACAAGGATGCGAAATAGTTTCTAAAAAAGGTTATAAGGTGAGCAACAGTATCCGGAAGAGAATTAAAGGATTGGATTATTCAAATGCGAGACTCCGGAAAAAGGACATAGAAGAAATTACGATTGATGAAGCGGATGAGCAAGACCTCATTACGAGCAGCAGTGCCATTGATCTAGGGCCGAAGAGACAGCGATTTTCCAGCGAACGCCTTCTGGAAGAAGAGCTGACAGCACGAATCGAAGCAGGAATCGAAGTTTTCGGATTGCAGCTGAAAATGTACCGCAGAGAAGGCAAATACGGCAGGCAGTTTATTATCCCGATCGGGCGGCTGGACCTTCTGTGCGAAGATGAGGAGGGTAATCTTTACATCATCGAGCTGAAAAAGGACTCGGGATACGATGATGCCTTTTGAATTTCCCCCCCCGGGGAGCTTGTTAAAAAGGTACGTGGAGATAAGAGAATACGTCTGTTTGAGTACCAGATTTCTTATACAGAGATTTAAGTCGTGCCCCATTTTCAGGCGGATGACTGTGTAGTAGAGACTGCAAGAACATGCTGTGGGCAGAAGATATTTTGGTAGCTATTGGTAGCTATTCACTCTCAAAAAGCTACCAACTGAAACATAAGCAGAGGGATAAACCGGGAAATAGAGGCAGAAAAACCACCTAATATGAGGCTTTTAGAGACTTTTTAAACGGGTAAGGAGACGGGCTGTCGGGGTTCGAGTCCCCTCGCCCCCATCATAATTAGGCAGGAAATCGGCTGATTTCCTGCCTAATTTATTTGCTTTTACAACTTGCTTTTAGAGAATAAATTTTTATTTTTTGTTAGTTGTAAATGACCCGTTTGTAAATGAGGGGAAAAAGAAACGCCGCCGAAGCCATCCTGCTGCAAAGCAGGACAGGCCCGGCGGCTTATTTTATCAGGAATTATCCCACAGCCGATCCAGAAGATCCTTGCGGCTCGGATTCAGTAAGTGGGTGTAAATCTTGCCGGTAGTGGCCGGGGAACTGTGGCCCAGGGCCTTGCCGATATCGTACATGGGGGATCCCTTTGGCGCTGGCAATGCTGTGGTGGAGACACTTAGTAGAATTAGTGAGCCAAAGGAATGAATTCAGTATGCAGTAGATTTTATCGAAGCAGCTGCCAGCCTAACCGGAGTAGGGGAGTAGGGAAGTATCTGATCCAGATGGTGGAATGGGGGCCTTTTTTCTTAAATGAGGATCACTATGCCAATAGTTTGGTGGTGGCCTGAAATGAAAAGACGATGGAATTTCGCCGCTGCTCGATTTTGCTTATGAGTTGACCGTGCTGTCAATCCTAAATGACTACTCTGTGGATAAGGATGCTTATGATTGTATCAGCAGCGCTTTAATACTGACTCAAATGGTTTTTATACAATTTTAATACCAAACACGATAGATTCATATTTTCGTAGGGCTGTTAATGCTATTTTATATCATAAGAGGGGCATGCGCTTAGTAAAAAGGAGAAAAATCAATATGGATGAAACATATAGCAGCCGGGGAACTCCTCCAAAGGCAGGTTCTTCAAAAGACGATTGCAATCAAGGCAGGTTAAAGATTTTTTTCGGCTATGCAGCGGGTGTAGGCAAGACCTATGCCATGCTGGAGGCAGCCCATCAGGCTCAAAAAGAAGGTACAGATGTTGTGGTAGGGTATGTGGAGCCGCATGCCAGGCCAGATACACTAGCTCTTTTGGAAGGACTGGAGATTTTGCCTTGCAAAGATATTGACTATCGAGGGATTAAGCTGAAAGAGTTGGATCTGGACCGAGCGCTGCAGAGGAAACCACAACTTATTCTGGTAGACGAATTGGCCCACAATAATGCCCAAGGGTGCCGGCACACAAAGCGGTATCAGGATGTAGAAGAACTGCTCCAGGCTGGAATCAATGTGTATACCACGGTGAATGTGCAGCATTTGGAGTCGTTGAACGATTTGGTGTCCTCTATCACAGGCATTGCGGTCAATGAGCGAATCCCGGATCATATTTTTGACCGGGCCAATCAGGTGGAACTGGTGGATATTGAGCCGGACGAGTTGGTGAAACGCCTTCAGATGGGAAAAGTGTACCGGGAGCGCCAGGCAAAACAGGCGCTCCAGAACTTTTTTACCATCGAAAATTTGGCTGCCCTGCGTGAGATCGCTATGCGGCGTACTGCGGATCAGCTGAACCGCACGGCACTGCAGGAGGGTAAGGCAAAGAGCGCGAAAGCCGGGGAACATATTTTGATCTGCCTTTCTTCTGCACCTTCCAATGCAAAAGTGATCCGAACCGCAGCACGAATGGCGGAAGCCTTTCACAGCGGTTTCACTGCATTGTTTGTACAGACGCCAGAAACAAAAGAATTATCCGGCGAAAACCTGAAGCGCCTGCGTAATAATCTGCATCTCGCAGAGCAGTTGGGTGCACAGATTTCTACGGTATATGGAACTGACCCCGCCGTACAGATTGCAGAATATGCCCGTGTCAGCGGTGTAACAAAAATTGTTATGGGCCGCATTAATCACAAGCAAAATCCTATTATGGGAAAAAAGAGTCTGGCTGATCGCCTGATTGAACTAACAGATCTGGATATATACATTATTCCAGATCACCAACCGTTATATAAAAAGCCACTTGGAAAGCTTCATGTTCCAAAAGCACACTTTACTTGGAAAGACACAGGTATCATGCTGGCCTCTTTGTTGCTTTCCTCCCTTGCGGGATTTGGCTTTTATTATGCTGGATTCAGCGAATCAAACATCATTACGGTTTACATTTTGGGCGTCCTGATTACTGCGGTTTGGACAAACGGCCACTTTTACGGCGCAATTGAGTCTCTCTTTAGTGTTGCTGCCTTCAATTTTCTTTTTACAGAGCCTCGTTTTACCTTTCAAGCCAACGACCCCAACTATCCGGTTACATTTCTGATTATGCTTTTCTCCAGCGTTATTGCGAGTTCTCTGGCCAGCCGCGTAAAGGCACAGGCCCGTTTAGCGGCAGAAAAGAGCTATTATACGGAACTCCTTTTAGAGAGCAGCCAAAAGCTGCAGAAAGGGCGGACCGAATGGGATTGTCTTCGGCTGACTGCAGAACAACTAAATCGACTTTTTGACCGGCCTGTTCTCTATGCTTTGAGTGGAACAGAAAAGGAATTAGCATTTCGGGTAGAGCCCTCCGATGAACAGAATATTTTAACGAAATTAGGTTCCGAAGAAATCGGGGTGGCCAAGTGGGTACAAAGAAACAACAGGCACGCAGGTGCAACCACAAACACACTGCCAGACGCTAAATGGTTTTTCCTCTCCGTCAGAGGGACGCAGGGCGTGATGGGGATTGTAGGAATTCCCATTGTAGGCTACTCCATTCCGGATGCTTTCGAAAAAAACCTTATGATTGCCATATTAAGTGAGTGCGGTCTCAGTCAGGAACGCATCCGGCTGCAGGAAGAACGAAATAAAGAGGCGCTTCAGACACAGAAAGAGCGGCTGCAAGCCAACTTGCTTCGAGAAGTTTCACGTGATTTTCGGGAACCGCTCACAAACATCAGCAGTAGTGCCGATGTGCTGATGCAAGAAGAGTCTGCACTGGATCCGACCATTGGGGAGAAAAGGACTCCTTCAAAGTGCGATAGTTTACACGATGGAAGGGAGAAACATTAATCTCCTGTTAATGTCGAGTTATCTTCCTTAATCCCCACTTATTACAGGCTGCGGTATGCTGTGACCGCAAAACAGGTGTTGCGTGTTTTGCTCGCCTGTCCATTGCAAAAGGAGAACGTTCTTGCGATATGGCATCATTTATATGAACGAAAGGAGCCTCACGTATGATGGATTGCTTGATGGTAGGAACCCTGCTGGTGGGTTTTGGCTTTGTCTGGATGCTGGTGAATTGGTGCCAGCGGCAAGTCGATTCTCAGGAATAATGAAGAGTAGGAGTTGAACCGTATGATTTTGCTTGGAATCATTGTTTTGCTGCTGGGCGGATATCTGGTATACGCTTTGGCACATCCGGAACGTTTTTAATGACGAGGACAAAGTATAGGAGGAGTTTCGTATGTTACAGCTGGCTTTGACATTGATCATTTATTTGATCCTTGTCATTCCGGTGGGACGGTATCTTTATCATATCGCCGCAGGAAAACACACCCTTGCCGATCCCGTATTTGATCGGGTAGACGGGGCTATTTACAAGTTGGGCGGGGTAGATCCCCGCAAAGGTATGAACTGGAAACAGTATGCCATGGCTCTTATCGGTACCAACGCAGTGATGATTGCCATCGGCTACATCATTCTCCGGATCCAGAGTATCTCTCTTTTTAATCCTAACGGGATCGAGGAAATGGAACCCACTCTGGCCTTCAATACCATTATTAGTTTTATGACCAACACCAATCTGCAGCACTACTCAGGTGAAAGTGGATTGAGCTATCTTTCTCAGATGCTGGTCATCATCTTTATGATGTTTGTTTCGGCAGCCAGCGGCTATGCCGCCTGTGTGGCTTTTATCCGTGGCCTGGCCGGAAAAACGAAGGACAATGTAGGGAACTTTTTTGCCGATCTGGTTCGCATCACGACCCGTGTGCTGCTGCCTTTCTCTCTGGTAGGCGGACTGCTGCTGGTATGGCAGGGTGTGCCTCAGAACTTTTCGGAGAATGTGGTGGTGCAAACCCTGGAGGGTACATACCAGGTCCTGGCTATGGGTCCTGTAGCGGCGCTGGAAATCATTAAGCATCTGGGTACCAATGGCGGCGGATTTTTTGGCGCCAACTCTACCACGCCTATGGAGAACCCCACCATCCTGTCCAATTTGATCGAGCTGTATTCCATGATGCTGTTACCTGGTGCATGCGTTGTTACTTTTGGAAAAATGGTGGGAGACGGTCGTCGCCAGCATCAGGAGAGCAAGGTGTCGGAAAATGTATTGCCTGCTCATCGGGAAGGAATCACTGCCCGGCTGTTCGGCAAAGAAGGCCGAAGCATCTTTGTGGCCATGGGAATTTTGTTCCTGGTAGGCCTGAGCCTTTGCTACTGGGCGGAGCTGCAGGGCAATCCGGCTCTGGCTGAGATTGGCCTCAACCAGTCCGTAGGCAGCATGGAAGGCAAGGAGGTACGCTTCGGTATCGCCCAATCCGCTCTGTTTACCACGGTGACCACATCTTTCACCACAGGTACGGTCAACAATATGCACGATACATTAACGCCTCTGGGCGGTATGGTGCCGCTGCTGCATATGATGCTCAACTGCGTCTTTGGCGGCAAGGGTGTGGGCCTCATGAATATGATTCTGTACGCCATCCTGGCGGTGTTCATCTGCGGGCTGATGGTAGGGCGCACCCCCGAATATCTGGGCAAAAAGATCGAGGGGCACGAGATGAAGCTTACCGCATTGGCCATCATTATCCACCCCCTGCTGATTCTGGCTTTCTCCGCTCTGGCGGTGGCGACGACCGCCGGTCAGGCCGGCATTACCAATCCCGGCTTCCACGGCCTGAGCCAGGTGCTGTATGAATACGCCTCCTCTGCGGCGAATAACGGTTCCGGATTTGAAGGGCTGGCAGATAATACCTGCTTCTGGAACATTACCACCGGTATTGTCATGTTCCTGGGGCGGTATCTGCCCATTGTGATTCAATTGGCCATTGCAGGCTCGCTGATGAAGAAGAACTATGTAAACGAGTCTGCCGGCACGCTGCGGACCAGCACCGTAAGTTTTGCTGTGATCCTTGTGTTCGTGGTGTATATCTTTGCCGCGCTGACATTCTTCCCGGCACTGGCGCTGGGCCCCATTGCTGAACATCTGACCCTTTGGGGCTAAGGAGGATTTTCGTACTATGAGTAAGAAACAAAACAAAAAGCTGCTGACCGCAGAGATCCTGAAACAGGCGCTCATTGGTTCCGTAAAAAAGCTGGACCCCCGCTATATGAGCAAAAATCCAGTCATGTTCGTAGTAGAAATCGGCTTCTTGATTACGCTGCTGCTAACAATTGTTCCGGGGCTGTTTGGCGAGGGCGATACCGGCCTGCGTACATACAATTTGATTGTCTCCGTCATTCTGCTGGTTACGGTGCTGTTTGCTAACTTTGCAGAGTCTGTGGCGGAGGGCCGGGGAAAGGCTCAGGCCGCCAGTCTGAAGAAAACCCAGAAAGACACCGAAGCCCATCTGTTGGATCAGGACGGCAACGAGACCATCGTTTCTTCCAGCGAGCTGAAAAAGGGCGACGTTGTTATGGTAGCGGCCGGCGAGGTGATCCCCGGTGATGGTGAGGTGATCGAGGGTATTGCGTCAGTGGATGAATCGGCTATCACCGGCGAATCCGCTCCCGTAGTCCGTGAGAGCGGAGGTGACTTCTGCTCGGTCACAGGCGGCACCACCGTGGTGTCTGACTGGCTGAAAATCCGCATCACCTCTGATTCCGGCAACAGCTTTCTGGATCGGATGATCGCTCTGGTGGAAGGAGCATCTCGAAAAAAAACGCCTAACGAGATCGCATTGAGTACGCTCCTGGTTTCCCTGACCATCATTTTCCTCATCGTGATTGTCACGCTGTATCCCATTGGGATGTATTGTGGGGTGCAGCTGCCGCTGTCCACCCTGATTGCCCTGATGGTTTGTCTGATTCCCACCACCATTGGCGGTCTGCTCTCCGCCATCGGCATTGCCGGTATGGACCGTGTGACCCGCTTCAATGTGATTGCCATGTTCGGTAAGGCGGTGGAGGCCTGCGGCGATGTGGATACCATGATTCTGGACAAGACCGGCACCATTACCTTCGGTAACCGCCTGGCCGCTGATTTCTTCCCTGTGGAGGGCGCAAGCCGCAGTGATCTGATTCGTTGTGCGGCGCTGACCAGCCTTCATGATGAAACGCCTGAGGGTAAATCCACGCTGGAACTGGCCCGCCGTCTGGGAGACAACAGCGAGGAGGTCCCTGGTTCTTCCTTCATAGAGTTTACGGCCCAGACCCGCATGAGCGGCGTGGATCTCCCGGATGGTACCAAGGTTCGCAAAGGCGCCTCGGACGCCATTGAGCAGTATGTTACGTCTCAGGGCGGAGAGGTTCCGGCCGATCTGCATGCCCATGTGGAAAAGGTTTCTTCACTGGGCGGCACCCCTCTGGTGGTATGCCAAAACAATCGGGTGCTTGGCGGGATTTACCTGAAAGACACTGTAAAACCCGGCATGGCAGAGCGCTTTGAGCGCCTGCGTGCCATCGGAATCAAGACCATCATGTGTACAGGTGATAATCCCTTGACTGCAGCCACCATCGCCAAGGAGGCAGGTGTGGACGGCTTTATTGCTGAGTGTAAGCCGGAGGACAAGATCAGCGTCATCAAAAAGGAGCAGGCGGAGGGAAAGATCGTTGCCATGACCGGCGACGGTACCAACGACGCGCCCGCCCTTGCCCAGGCGAATGTGGGCCTTGCCATGAACTCTGGTACCACCGCGGCCAAGGAGGCCGCCAACATGGTGGATCTGGACTCCGACCCCACCAAGATCCTGGAAGTGGTGGAAATCGGCAAGCAGCTGCTCATCACCCGCGGCTCTCTTACCACCTTCTCCATTGCAAATGATATCGCAAAGTATTTTGCCATCATTCCCGCTATGTTTATGGCAGCCATCCCTCAGCTGGGTGTTTTGAATATCATGCACCTGAGCACGCAGAACAGCGCGATCCTGTCTGCATTGATTTTTAATGCAATCATCATTCCCTGCCTGATTCCTCTGGCTATGAAGGGGGTCAAGTACCGCCCTATGTCCTCCGGAAAAATGCTGGCACGGAATATGATGATCTACGGCCTGGGCGGCGTCGTCACTCCCTTCATTGGAATCAAAATTATTGATATGGTGATTGCTCCCATCCTGGCAGCAATGGGCATCTGAGGAGGTCACTTACTATGAACGAAACAACAAACAAGAACGTATTTTTTCACGGCCTGCGTCAGGCTTTGATAGTCACATTACTATTGCTGCTGCTCTGTGGTTTTGTATTTCCTGTATTGCTCAGCGGTATTTCTGCGGTGATTTTCCCCAGCCAAGCCAATGGCAGCCTGGTCTATGCAGATGGCCAGGCTGTGGGGGCCGCAAATGTAGGCCAGGATTTCACTGAGCCCTATTTTATGAAGGGACGTCCTTCAGCTTACCACTATAACACCTATTATGAAGATGAACAGGGCAACCAATACTACAACGATGGCAGTGAGTTTGCCGGGCTCAGTTCCGGCTCCAATAATTATGCGCCTTCTAACCCTGCGCTGACGGAACGGGTCGAGGATGATATCGAGGCATTCCTGGAGGCGAACCCGGATGTGAAGCGGGAGGATATTCCTGCCGATCTGATGACGGCTTCCGGCTCTGGCCTGGATCCGCACATTACTCCGGAGTCTGCACGCATTCAGATTCCTGCTCTGGCAGCTGCATCCGGCCTGAGTGAGGAGCAGCTGGAGCAGATCGTGGCAGATCACACAGAAGGTAAGTTATTGGGTATTTTCGGTGAAGAAACCGTCAATGTTCTCGGTGTAAATCTGGACATTGCCAAGGTAATGGGCCTTGTGGGGGATGAGTTCAAGTAAGTGCCATTCTCAATATGCATTTTAAACGGTCACCGGTCTGGCTGAATATTTCAGGCAGGCCCGGTGACCGTTTATCTGTTCTTAATTCCATATAAGCAATCTTTTCCCCGGTTTTAGTTTCTGGGCGCTATCATACTGTCGTAAGGAGGAGACAGATATGTTTACGTTCATAAAGCGTGTCTCTCGTTTTGAAAACCGTATTGACGACTCGCTTGAAAAGTTTGTTTTCCATCACCAGTTTTTGGGCTTTTTCATAATCTTCTTTGGAATGCCTCTTATCACCTTGGCGGCAGTTTGCGTATGTACAACAATGATTACTTTGCCGATCGGTTTCCTGTTTGGCTGGATATGAGACAGTCCGTGAATTCTTCGCCTGCTGCAGCCTGGCTGCAGCGCTTACGGCTTCTAAAAAATAGTGGAAAATAAGAGGAATGACCTGCGCCTTAATGCTGCCTTAATATACGCCTTCATACATTAACACCTCTTTTAGACGAGATATGGATAATGGGGGTATAAAGAAAAAATAAAGGCGTATTAAGAGGTGGAGGCTTATGTGGCAGCTTTTTGTATGGGGATAATAAGTCCCCTTCCTGGGTTATCATATTGGAATTTCTTCTGGCTTTTTTATTGGGAAGTGTCCTTCGTATGCTTCCAATATCAACACAAAAGGGAGTCAGCACCTCATTGTGGGACACCATGTTTACTTCCACGTCTGCTGCCTGTGTACCCTTATGCTGCAAGAAGGAGGAATAGTAATGGGAATGGAAGATTTTGTTTTGCTGGGTAGTTTTGTTGCAATTGCCATATTTGGGTATTACATTATGGCAAAACTGGATAATTTCTTGGTTAGTATTCGGCAGGACAACGAGGAACAGGAACAAACAACCTGTTTCCATATTGCTACCTCATGCTTTAACGCCATACCGGCCGTTTCAAATATTATGAAAGATGTCAATGACCGGTATCCCGATGTGCATTGCAATCTATCTGTTGGACATGAACAGGAAGTGATAAAGTCCTTCGATAGCGGAAATGTCGATGTGGCTATTATATCCGCTGATTCTGAGGCGGAAAACGAAACAATGGCGCAGTGGAAATGCATCACGCTGAACCCGCAGTCCGTTTCCATAGACAATGGAATTGTTGAAGTAGAAACGGTTGAAAAAAATCCGCAGCATCAGAAAGTTCTGTGGAAAAGCAGCGATAACCAGCCACTGGTATTGAATTTTATTCATCACCTCTGCGGACGGAAATCGTAGAATTGTGCTATCATACATTTGCTTGGAAGGAGGGAGCGTGGTGCATACAGACATACTGCCTGAACAGCTTGCAGGAAAGAAACAAGGAAAGCTCACCATTTTTGCCGGCTATTTTTGTGGTACCGGCAAAAGCTATGCTATGTTGGAGACAGCCGAACAGGCAAGACATGCGGGGCGGGATGTAGTTATTGGCCTCCTTTCCTGTGAGCAGTGGCCTCAAACCCAATTGTTGGCTGAGCAGTTTGAGGTGCTGCCTTGTAAAACGGTAATCCGGGATGGGTGGACCAATTACGAAATGGATTTGGATGCCTGCCTGAAAAGAGCGCCGGAACTGATTTTGGTTGATGATTTATCTCACTTGAATATGGATGGTTCCCGCCATATGAAGCGCTATCAGGATATAGAAGAATTGCTGAAAGCGGGCGTGGATGTATATACGACACTGAACGTTCAGCACATTGAGAGTATCCAAGATACCGTTTTTTCCGTGCTGGGATCTCCTGTCATAGAGCGTATTCCGGATCGTGTGTTTGATCAGGCGGCCCAGGTGGAGTTTATTGATATCGAACCGGAACGACTGCAGCAACGTCTGCTTCAGCAGAAGAAGGGATCGCTGCTTTCCGACTGCACACTGACACAATTAAGCGCACTACGGGAGATCGGGCTGCGCCGTTGTGCAGACAGAGCGGCTTTGCATACCCAGGGTTCCCCCAGCAGAATGGAATATCGCACGCATGAGCATATCCTGGTGTGCCTTTCTTCCGCGCCTTCTAACGAGAAAATCATACGCACAGCAGCACGGATGGCAAGTGCTTTCCGCTGTGGATTTACTGCACTGTTTGTAGAAACAAAAGAATTTCAGTGGATGCCCCAGACGGATATAGAACGGCTCCAGATAAATATTCATCTGGCGCAGCAGTTGGGGGCATCCATTGAAACTGTTTATGGCGATGATGTTGCCTATCAGATTGCCGAGTTTTCGCGCCTGTCAGGCGTCACAAAAATCGTGCTGGGCCGCAGCGGAATACCGCATCATATGCTGTTCCGAAAGTCATCCTTAACGGAACGCCTGATCGAGCTTACACCAGAACTTGACATTCACATCATTCCCGATAATGGATCGAATGGTCGGTTTGCTGCGAAACATCGGGAAATGATGCGGACTCCGGCCGTATCCGTTTTTGATCTGCTGAAAAGCACGCTGATCCTTGTTCTCACTACACTTGCAGGATTTTTATTTTATATTTTTGGCTTAACGGAGGCCAATATTATTACGCTTTATATTTTGGGCGTTATGTTGGTTTCCGTTTTTACAAAGAGCTCTGTCTGCAGCTTTATCAGCTCCATCGTCAGTGTGCTTGCATTCAATTTCTTTTTTACGGAACCCAGATTTTCTCTGCATGCCTATGATAGCGGATACCCGGTTACTTTTCTTGTTATGTTCCTGGCCTCTCTGCTTACAGGCTCTTTGGCATCCAAGCTGAAGACACACGCCAAGCGTTCTGCTCACGTTGCATGGCGAACAAAGCTTCTTTTTGAAACCAATCAGATCCTTCAGAAGGCCCGAACGCAGGAAGAGATTATCTCGGTAACAGCAACGCAGCTGTTAAAAATCTTTCAGCGCGATATCATTGCCTACCGCAGTGAGGAAGAAAAGCCTGTGATGCCGGAAATCTTTCTCGCGGACAGTACAGCTTCTCCGGAGCGTTACACCTCTGAAAAGGAGCGTGAGGTGGCGCAGTGGGTGATCACCAACAACAAACGGGCCGGCGCGGGAACAGAAAACTTCTCCGATTCCTGCTGCACCTATCTGGCAGTACGGACAGGAAAGCAGATTTATGGGGTCGTGGGCATTGCCGCTTCAGATAAACCGCTGGATTCCTTTGAAATCAGTATTCTTCTTTCTGTTTTAGGCGAATCTGCACTTGCCCTTGAAAACCAAAAAAATTTAGAGGAAAAAGAAGCTGCTGCGGTTCTGGCTAAAAATGAACAGCTCCGCGCCAATTTGCTTCGATCCATCTCCCATGATTTGCGCACCCCGCTTACTTCTATTTCGGGAAACGCCAGCAATCTGCTCTCCAATGGAGATTTGTTTGATGCAAAGACCAAGGAGCAGATGTATACTGATATCTATGATGATGCCATGTGGCTCATTAACTTGGTGGAAAATCTGTTGTCTGTCAGTCGTCTGGAAGAAGGGCGGATGAACCTGCATGTGTCTACGGAGCTGATGGATGAGGTGGTTGCGGAGGCCCTGCGTCATATTAATTGGAAGAGCGCGGAGTATCACTTGAATGTACAGAACAGTGAGGAATATCTTTTGGCGCAGATTGATGCAAAACTCATTGTTCAGGTTATCATTAACATTGTCGATAATGCCATCAAGTACACACCGCCGGGTTCCGAAATCGACATTGGATGGAAACAAGAAGGCAGCTACATCTATATTTCTATTGCAGATAACGGCCCAGGAATCTCCGACAAAGACAAACCGCATATTTTCGATATGTTTTACAGTGCATCCAATCGGGTTGTGGATAGCCGCCGCAGCATGGGGCTGGGACTGGCTCTGTGCAAATCGATTGTGAATGCACATGGAGGAGAAATCATGGTCACCGATCATCTGCCTCATGGATCCATCTTTACATTTTCTGTACCAGCCGGGGAGGTAGAACTACATGAATAAACCGTTGATCTTAGTGGTTGAGGACGATACACCCGTTCGCAACTTGATTACTACAACATTAAAAGCCCATGATTACCGTTTTTTGACTGCCCCAAATGGAGAATCCGCAATTCTGGAAGCTTCCTCCCACAATCCTGAAATCATTTTGTTGGATCTGGGACTGCCGGATATGGATGGCGTGGAAGTCATTCACAAAGTCCGTTCCTGGTCCAATATGCCCATTATTGTAATCAGTGCCCGGAGTGAAGATACGGATAAAATCAATGCGCTGGATGCTGGCGCCGACGATTATCTGACCAAACCCTTTTCTGTGGAAGAATTACTTGCCAGATTGCGGGTCACGCAGCGGCGTTTAGCTGCCCTGCAGGTTGGTTCTGTGAATGCAGATGCGGTTTTTACAAATGGCAAGTTAAAAGTGGATTATGCTGCCGGCTGCGCTTTTTTGGATGGCCAGGAACTTCATTTAACCCCCAGTGAATACAAACTGCTGTGCCTGCTTTGTAAAAATGTGGGAAAGGTACTGACCCACACTTTCATCACCCAACAGATCTGGGGAAGAAGCTGGGAAAGCGATGTTGCCTCCCTTCGCGTATTTATGGCTACCCTGCGCAAGAAACTGGAAAAAGAGCCGGGTTCTCCACAATATATCCAAACCCATATAGGAGTCGGGTACAGAATGCTTCGCATAGAGTAAGTTTCTTCCAGAATTAAGGCAACACAAATAATTAGGCCTTTGATGCTTTGCGGCAATTTTGCGTCCGTATTTTGTTGCGCTTTCTTAATGCATCCAGCATTGCAAGAAAGCACGCTTCATCCGGACGGAAATTGATGGACGAATCACTGCTATCCCTGTCCGTTTGAGCGAAGCGGATCTTTCCGGACTGTTTTTGACCAGCGGCATTGATTGAAGCATGTCTTTGCCTACCTTTTTGCCTTGGTGTGCCAGACGATGAAACGGCGTCAGATCGAGCGGTATTATCTGGAGGTGCTCCAACAAAATAAAACGGCGATAGATCTGTACAACCGGCATGGTGCGTTTTTGAGAAGAGAACTGGGCAGGACTTATTCAAACAGGACAAGCCTGAAAAACTGGAGGCCATACACATGGCCTCCAGTTTTAGTCTGTGGATATATTATGCTTTCCGGGTATGTGCAAACATTTCTCTGGCCCGCGCCATATTGTCCCGGATTTTTACCCCAAAGGGGCAATTTGGCTCGCACCTGCCGCACATCAGACAGTCGTCTGCCGTGGCAGAAAGGGACCAATAATGCTGAGCCACAGTTTCCGGCACCGAATCCTGCTGGGCGGCCAGATCCAGGAACTTGGTCACAGCGGCAATATCGATGTGGGCCGGGCAAGGCTGGCAGTGGTTGCAGTACATGCACCGACCAGTCATTTGGATAGCATTTCCGGCGCTAAAGATATGGGCATAGCTCCGTTCCTGTATGGGCGTATCATAATACTTGGCTGCTGCCAGCACCTCTTCCACGGTATGGCAGCCCACAATGACCACTTTGACGCCGTTTCGATCCAGACAGTATTGAATGCACTGGGGGACCGTCATGGCCACGCCAAAGGGGGAGCTTTCCGCCTTCAGGAGTGTACCTGCTCCCAGAGGCTTCATAACGGTGATCGCCACCCCTGCCGCCTCACAGGCGGAGTACAGTTTTTGCCGCGCCTCATCTACCACAAGGCCACTCTTCTCCATGCCCTTGAACTCCATCAGGTCATAGATGTCCGTCTCAGCACTTTCCATATCATAGGCAGGGTTGATGCTGAACATCAGCACGTCCACCATCCCGCTCTCTACGGCCTTCAAGGCAATATGAGGGTTATGGGAACTCATACCGATGTGGCGAATCACGCCGTTTTCCTTCAATTCCTTGGCATAGGCCAGCACAGGCCCTTCAAAGACGGTGCGGAAATCCTCCTCGCTGTCCACATAGTGGATCATGCCAACATCAATATAAGTGGTGTGCAGACGCTCCAACAGATCCTCAAAGGAGCGTTTGGTCTTTTCTATGTCCCGTGTACGGGTATATTGCCCATCCTCAAATACGGTGCACAGATGGCCCTGAATGATAAACTGCTCCCGGCGCCCCTCCAGAGCGAGCCCCAGATTGCTGCGGGTAGGGGCCTGAGGCATAAAAATATCGATGTAGTTGATGCCCTTTTCCTGTGCTGCGTCTATAATGGCAGAACTCTCCTGGGCGGTCAAACCGTTGAACCACTCACCGCCCAAGCCGATTTCGCTGACCCGCAGCCCTGTGCGGCCCAATGTCCTGTATTCCATACTGTCCTCCTGTCAGTCTTGTTATCTTGCAAAGCGATCAAAATCAGGTATACTTACATTATATCGGTTTAAATTTGTCAGAACAAGTACGCACAATTTTCTTAGAAAGTGAAATGGATTTCACTATGGGAGATGCCTATGGAAAAGATACAAGTGACCTGTGAAATGGAAGTTACCTTAAAAATGATAGGAGGAAAATGTAAGCCGCTGATTCTGGAAAATCTCATCGAAAAAGGTACGCAGCGTTTCAGCGAGCTAATGCGTGATATTACCCAGGTTTCCCAGCGGACCCTGACCAATCAGCTCCGGGAACTGGAGCATGACGGCCTGATTACGCGAACGGTATATGCTGAGGTGCCCCCGCGTGTGGAGTATTCCATCACCCCCAAAGGGCGTTCTCTGGGGCCAATTTTGGAATTGATGTGTGAATGGGGCGAAAAAAATATGGATGAGCGGTTTGAACTCACCAATCCTCAATGTACTGAGTAAGCGTGCGGCAAAGGCATAGAAGATATCATTCCTATGAGGCAGGTGCAAAATGAAAGAACAGATCCGATGCAGCTGGGCTAATCCCAAGAATCCCCTTTACATCCGATACCACGATGAGGAGTGGGGTGTCCCTGTTCACGACGACCATAAGCTGTTTGAAATGCTGATGTTGGAGAGCTTTCAGGCGGGGCTTTCCTGGGAGTGCATCCTCAACAAGCGGGAGGCGTTTCGGCAGGCTTTCGATAATTTTGATGTGGAGAAGATCTGCAGATACGACGAGGAAAAGCTGACGGCGCTGGGGCAGGATCCCGGTATCGTCCGCAATAAATTGAAAATCCGCGCCGCCGTGAACAATGCCAGAATATTCCGGGCTATCCAACATGAATGGGGGAGCTTTGAGCGCTACCTCTGGCACTGGACGGAAGGGAAAGTTATTTATGAGACAGGCAGGGTCAGCTCGGAATTGTCGGATGCAGTTTCCGAAGATATGAAAAGACGGGGCATGAAGTTTGTGGGGACAGTTATCATCTATTCCTATCTGCAAGCGGTAGGGGTCATCAATTCCCATGAGGAGACCTGCTTTTGCAGGCAATCAACGAGAGCAAAACTTTGACCGCACCATATCAAGGAGAAGCTATAAGACAGAGCAACAGCATCATCCGCCGGGAGACCCCGGCGGATGATGCTGTCAATGGAACCTTAATAAAGCTCTGCAATAATATCCACGCACCGGTCGATTCCAAGAGTCCCACTGTTGAGTGTGAGATCGTAGTTCTGGGCGTGGCCCCATTTCATATCGGTATAGAACCGGTGATAGGCCGCCCGACGCTTGTCCTTGTCCTTCAGCCGCTGCTCCGGGGATTGCTCCCGCTCACCATATACCTTGACGATTCGTTCCGCACGGAAGGCCATATTTGCATGAATAAAGACCTTCAGGCAGTCCGCTTTGTCTTTCAGGATATAGTCTGCACAACGGCCCACAATGACGCAGGGACCTTTTTCCGCCAGTTCCGAGATGATTTTGTATTGGATCTGCCAGAGATAGTCCGCATTGTTGGGATTGGAACCCCGGTGGGAAAATGCGTTGGACAGAAATCCACCAGGGGCGTATTCGCCGGCCTCTTTGATGTAATTCTCCTGGAACCCGCTCTCCTCTGCAATCTTTGTCAGCAATTCGTTATCATAGCAGGGAATCCTCAGTTTCTCCGCCACTTGTTTGCCGATGGTGCGGCCTCCGCTTCCAAACTCGCGGCTGATGGTAATCACTCTGTTTTTCATTCTTTATATCCTCCTTTTGCAATTATTAGGCCTGGGCGGCCAGTCGAGCCTCGTGACTTTTTTTCAGGTGGTGTCTTTCATACAGGAGCAGCGCCAGAGACATCAGGAAGGCAAGGCCGTCCGCTACCGGACCGGTCCACAGAATGCCTTCCACTCCCAAAGCCAAAGACAGCAGCAGCGCCGCGGGGACAAAAAAGATGATCTGACGGGCCAGGGAGAGAAGTGCGGACATGACCGGTTTGCCCACAGCCTGAAGATAGACAGCAATAACGGTCTGAAAGCCGGTCAGAGGACAGAGCATCAGGAAGATTCGGAAAGCCTTGACCGCAAATTCGTTGTACAGGCCGTCTTCAGAACCAAACAGAGAGATAACGGACATCGGGGCAAACTGGAACAGTAGAAACGCCAGAACAGAGATAATTTCCGAGGCGATCAGAGAAATTTCCAGCGCTTTTTTCACCCGGTGGAAGTTCTTGGCGCCATAGTTGAAGCCGATAATGGGCTGAGCACCGGTGGCGATGCCCAGAAGAATGGAAATCATGATCTGGTTGACCTTCATGACGATGCCTGTAGCCGTCAGAGGAATGTCAGGGCCATAGACAGACTGGGCACCGTATTGGGCCAACAGGTTGTTGGTCAAGGCCATAACGATAGTGATAGCAAACTGGGTGATGAAACTGCTCAGGCCAAAGACCAAAATGTTGCCGCAGGCTTTGGCATCCGGACGGAAGGCGGATTGATTCAAACGGACCGTCTTAAACCGGGGCATATAGGCAACAGATACCACAAAAGAGGCGACTTGGCCGATGACCGTGGCAATGGCAGCGCCCTGAACGCCCATCTGCAGGGGAAAAATAAATATGGCGTCGAGAATCACATTGAGGATGGCTCCGATGACCATGGAGAACATGGCGTATTTGGGACTGCCGTCAGCACGGATCATAGAGTTGATGGCGCCGGAAATCATCATGAATGGAAGCCCGATGCCAATGATCCAGCCATATTCCAACGCATAGGGGCGGAGTGTATCCGTAGCGCCGAACAGTGTAAGGATCGGATTGATAAAGATCAGAAACACGGCAGCAAGGACGATACTGACCACGGTCACCATGGTCACCGCGTTGCCGATTCCTTTTTTGGCACTGTCCACATTGCCTTCCCCCAGCTTAAGGCTCAGGTAGGCAGCGCCGCCGTTGCCGATCATCATGGCCAGCGCCAGAGCGATGATGGTGATGGGGAATACGATGTTAGTGGCGCCATTGCCCAAATATCCTACGCCGTTGCCGATGAAGATCTGGTCGACAATGTTATAAAGGGAGTTCACCAGCAGGGCAATGACGCTGGGCACAGCAAACTTAACAATGAGCCTTCCGATAGGTTCTGTGGCAAAGGGACTCTGTTTCTCAGACACTACTGTCTCGATGGGGATACATACCTCCTAAATTAAGTAACTTGTTACTTATTAGATCATAAAACAAGCAGTATGCCGAAAGGATCCTCTCGGCACGCTGCCTGGAAGACGCAGGACTTATTCTGTATCGATGCCCTTCATGATAATATCGGTTAACTGGATGAGGGCTTTTTGCTGTTCTTGGGTCAGACTTCCGCACAATTCTTCAAAAACTTCTCTGTCATGTGCAAGGATCATTTTGTGAATTCCAGAGGACTTTTCTGTACAGGTAATTTTTTTATACCTGCGGTCTTGTTCACTGGAAACACATCGGACGAACCCTTTTCGTTCTAGCTGCTGGATATGCTTCGTCATCGCCGGATGCGTGATATGCTCAAGCCGCTCCAGATCGTTCTGATGAATTTCCGTTTTCCCGGCAGCCTCCAGACGGCTAATGGAGCCAAGTACGCGAAGCTGTACCGATGTCAGTCCCATATCACAGGCCTTTTCATCCAGTTTTTTACGAAATTCCCGGTTGATAATGGCAATTTTTAAACCAAATGGCATCATATTCAAGCACCTCTGCTCACTGCACAAATAGGTAACCAATTACTTATTATACGCGATTATGTTTAATTGTCAACTCCGTTTTGATGAACGAAAGCGAATGAAAATATCCTCGACCAGCGGACAGATGGGAAAGTGGTCCCTTTACCGCTTAAGCTCATCTGGTGGTGCATGGACACAGGACCTGCTGCGCGCCATTCACTCCCGCTGCAGGTCAAGAGCTGATCTTCCTGCGGCATAAACGCCATCGAGAGCTGGGGCTGGCCCTAATTGGCGATGGTCGGGGGACGGTGGATGTTATCGCTGCTCTCGCCGGCCTCGTCAATCTCCAGTTCTTCGCCAAAGTAGAAGGACCCATCCCACCCTTGCAGTGAGACGGGCGAGGGGCGGGCGGTGCAGCCGTGTGGAAAGCGATGCCCAGGAAACCTGCGATTTATGTGAAGGCGACATTGGAAAATGGCGCTGGACAACTCACTGCGGCCTGCGGATTCCTATTCCAATGTTCGGTAAAATCATTTACAAATTGTTGCTTTTGCGCTATGATCGTGAAAAAACACAGCCGTCAACGAGAGAAATATCGCCGTTGACCCAAGCAGTGCGAAAATGAGATCGCAAAAGACCTAGGGCAGAAAGGAAATCGCATGATTGTATATCCTATCTATCACAGCGGCTTTTTTGTGGAGCTGGAGGATCGGTACCTGCTTTTTGATTGTGTAAAAGCGGAGATTCCTCTGCTAGATCAAAACAAACCGCTGTATGTTTTCATCTCCCATTTCCATGGCGATCACTATACGCCTCGCATCAGAGATTATACCGCGTATTATCTCCACAGGACCTTTATTACCGGCGGGGTAGCGGGAGAGAACTTTTTTGTTCTCGCCCCGGATGAACGGCTGGAGCTGGAGGGACTGACAGTGACAACACTGGGGTCCACCGATGAAGGCGTCGCTTTCCTGGTGGAAACAGAAGGAAAGACGATTTTTCACGCCGGCGATCTCCACCTGTGGTATTGGGACGATGATACCGAGGCGGAGCGCCAAGAGATGTACCGGCGATACATGGCAGAGATCGAAAAGCTGAGGGGATGTCGTATCGATGTGGCATTCCTGGTGCTGGACAGCCGGCAGACGGAACCGGATGCCCTGCCGGGGATCGAGCTTTTCAACGACATTACGGATACTGCCTATATTTTTCCCATGCATTACAGCGACAACGAAGTGCTGCTGGGAGAGCGAATCTCCCACCTGAAGAGGAAAGATAACGTCATTGACACGAGGAGGAAACCATACTATGAGCTTTAAGATGATCCATGAGAACTACAACGTAAGCGACCTGGCGGCATCCCTGCAATTTTACGATGAGGCGCTGGGACTTAAGGAGGTCCGGCGGATCACCACAGACAGTTTTGTCATCGTCTATCTCAAAAATGACAGCAGTGATTTTGAGCTGGAGCTGACATGGCTGAAGGACCATCCCCAGAAATATGATCTGGGAGAGTGTGAATTCCATTTGGCTTTTGCTGCGGAGGATTTTGCTGCAGCCCATGAGAAACATCAGAAAATGGGCTGTATCTGCTTTGAAAACCCAGAGATGGGGATCTATTTTATTGCAGACCCTGATGGCTATTGGCTGGAGATCGTACCGGAAAAACGGTGACAGACTGAAAGCTTCCCACAAAAAGTTAGCGGTCTCCGATGGAATCCGGTATGTACAATGCCAAGTGATGTGTATTCTGGCAGGATTGGGCCTGGATGGCAAGGAGAAGCGCTTTGGCTGAGCTGTTTTCACGCTGTATAGTTCAGGCCACGTGGCCTACGATTTACTGCTAAATGGTTAGAGTGGGAACCATTTAGCCATGTTGCCCCTACTTGCCGACAAAATTAGCCCCACAATTCATGCCCGCGAAAGATGATTCCTCTTTATCCATCTTTCGCGGGCATTGAAATTATATTATAATAGGAGCAAGAAACGGGAGAGGAGACGTGTACCATGGGAAAGAAGCAGCTCCGGCTGTGCCAGCTGACGACGCCCTTTGAATCCAATGGCACTAATGCCTGGGAGGTCTATCCCCGCCCTCAGATGCGACGGGCATCCTATCAATCCCTGTGTGGCCTGTGGCGGTTGACAGTGATTCGGGGGACAGAGCGGGAGGAATTGGGGGAGATTCAGGTGCCTTTTCCGCCGGAATCCCGGATCTCCGGGATTTTCCGCCAGCTGGCGCCAGGAGAACGGTATCGCTATGAGCGAATCTTCCGTCTGCAAGAACCTATCCGGGGCGGACATATCCTACTGCACTTTGGGGCGGTGGATCAGTACGCCAGAGTGTTTTTGAACGGACAGGCTGTGGGGGAACATACCGGAGGCTACTTGCCCTTTACCTTGGACGTGACAGCGGCGGTGGCGGAGGGGGAGAACACTCTCGCTGTGGAAGTGGAGGACCCTCTGGATACGGAGCTTCCTTATGGTAAGCAGAGGAGGGACCGGGGCGGCATGTGGTACACCCCCATCAGTGGCATCTGGCAGCCGGTGTGGCTGGAGCGGGTGCCAGAAAGCTACGTGCGTTCCCTGCGCCTGACGCCGGGGCTGGATCATGTGGTGGTGGAGACGGAAGGGGGCACGGCGGAAAAGTGTCTGACCCTCCGTCTGCCGGAGGGAGAGCAGCAATGTTGCTACACCGGGGATACCGCTGTGATCAAGGTGGAGACTCCCATCCTCTGGACGCCGGAAAATCCCTACTTATATCACTTCACCCTCCAAGCGGGGGAGGATAGAATCGAGTCTTACTTCGCGCTGCGTACCATCACCGTGGAGGCTAGAGGCGACCGGTCCTACATCTGCCTGAATGGTGAACCCCTGTTTCTTCATGGCCTTCTGGACCAGGGCTATTACAGTGATGGAATCTACCTGCCTGTTAGTCCAGAAGGGTATCGCTGGGATATCCTGACTATGAAACGCCTGGGCTTCAACTTGCTGCGCAAGCACATCAAGATCGAGCCGGATTTGTTCTATTACTACTGCGACACATACGGGATGATTGTGTGGCAGGACATGGTGAATGCCGGGGCATACAGCTTCCTCATAGACACGGCCTTACCCACGCTGGGGTTCAAGCGGGGAGTGGAGCACAGGCCATCTCCCCGGTGTAGAGAGCACTTTGAGTCCTCCGCACGGGAGACGGTGGAACTCCTTTATAACCATCCATGTGTGTGCTGCTATACCATCTTCAATGAGGGATGGGGGCAGTACGAGGGGGGCCGTCTCTACCGGGAACTGAAGGCCCTGGATCCCGGCCGGATCTGGGATACGGCATCCGGCTGGTTTGCGGAGGAGGAGAGCGATGTGACCAGTGAGCACGTCTACTTCCGAAAGCTGCGCCTTAAAGCACGGCCGGATCGACCCCTGGTGCTGTCGGAGTTCGGAGGCTATTCCTGCAAGATTCCCGGCCACGCCTTCAATCTGGACAAGACATATGGCTACAAGAACTTTGCGGATCTGCCGTCTTTCCAGGCTGGACTGGAACGGCTGTACCGGGAGGAAGTGATAGCTGCCATTGCCGAGGGGCTGTGCGCTGCGGTACTCACCCAGGTGAGTGACGTGGAGGATGAAACCAATGGCCTTGTTACCTACGATCGCCGGGTGGTGAAGGTGGGAGAGGGTTCAATGGTTGCCCTGGCCGCGGATCTGCATGCTGCTTTTGCCCGGCGGGTTGTTCAGTAAGATCATTTACAAGTTGCGGTTTTTGCATTATGATCGTATAAAACACGGCCGCCAACAATCAGAAATATTGTCGTTGGCGCAGATAGCAGGAAAATAAGATGGAAAAAATCCCCTATAAGCTGATTCGCAGTAGACGTAAAACTTTAGGACTGGAGCTCCGTCCTGAGGGGTTGATAGTCCGAGCACCGCTCCGGGCATCGGAAAGGCAGATCTGCGACTTTTTGGATCAGCACCAACAGTGGATCCGGCGGCACTGGGAGCAGCTGGAGCGCCAGAAACAGCAGGCGACAGGGCTTTCTCCTTTGACTGAGGAGAAGTTGCAGGAGCTGGCGGAGAGAGCACGGAGGTACATCCCGGAACGGGTGCAGTATTATGCCCCTAGAGTAGGGGTGGACTATGGCCACATCACTATCCGTAGTCAAAAGTCAAGGTGGGGCAGTTGTTCCAGCAAGGGAAATCTCAGTTTCAATTGCCTCCTGATGCTGGCACCGCCGGAGGTCATCGATAGCGTGGTAGTCCATGAACTCTGCCATCGAAAGGAGATGAATCATTCAGCGGCTTTTTACGCCCATGTGCTGCGGGTATTTCCCGAGTACCGGATGTGGAACACGTGGCTGAAGGAAAATGGTCACATCTTGATGTTGCGGAAAGAGAGAGCGTGTACGCTGTGACCGCATTTTTTGATGGCAGGAACGACGTCTGCATTGCTATAAACACCATTGATATCTGAAACCGTTAAGGTTCGGATAGCAATGGTGTTTTTGTTTCCTTTCATTTGCAGGGGACTCAGGATTGGGAAGAGATCCTTTGGTTTCAGACATTTGAAATAAATCAAAGTTTCTCAGGGATGTTTTGAAATGGTACTCCAGGTGATGCAGGTAAGACGCTGGGCAAAACTAAAGAATTATTATATTTCTAAAATAATTGTTGCTATATCATAAAAACTGTGGTATGGTAATTTACAGAATTATAGAAATACTACAAATTATAAGGAGCACTAAAATGGTTGGACAGCGAATACGACAAATCAGAAAGTCAAAGCAGTTGACTTTGCAAGATATAGCAGAGAAGACAGGCTTTTCTGCGGGGTTTCTTTCCCAAGTAGAAAGAGGTACGACAGATCCGTCTCTATCTGCTTTGCGGAAAATTTCCGATGCCCTTGAAGTGACCCCCTATATGCTGCTGGAGCAGCCTTCCCCCGACACAATGACAGTGAAAAGTAATGAACGTGCTCTGATCAAGCTTCCCAATAGCTCGATCCATTACGAAGTTGTTTCACCAATGGCAGTCAGTAACTATACCCCTTTAAGCCTGGTGGTGGAATTTGAGATCGAACCTGGAGGAATCGACTCAGAGGATTTTCTGCGCCACACTTCTGAAGAAATTGTTGTTGTTCTGGAAGGCGAATTGAACATCAACACTGACAGAACCATAACACATATGACGGCCGGCGACAGCATCCTCATTAAGCCCAACACTCCGCATAAAACAGAAAATCCCTCGGACAAGGTAGTACGTGGCCTGTGTATTCTGACGCCATTGACCTGGCCTGCGTAAGGAGAGCAATGTGACAAGAAAGCTGCAGCTAAAATGCGCCTTAGCATTTTTAGGAATCTGTGTGTTCTGGGGTACCAGTAATTTAGTTACAAAAATTGGGGTGGAGGGGCTGCCGACTCCAGTATTTGCATGTTTGCGGTATTTGGTGGCAGGGCTTATTTTTCTAATATTTTCTGTATTAAGGAAAGAACATTTCCCTGCTGATCCCAAAACAATTGGGAAGCTTCTGATGATCGGCGTCATCATGCATTTCGGCACAAATGGATGTGTCGTACTGAGCAATAAATTAATCGACTCAGGTGTTGTAACGATACTTCTTGCCACTGTACCCATTCTTGCAGCCGTTATTCAAATCTTTGTTTTCCATACAGAGCGGCTGAGCCTGTACAAATTCCTTGGCCTGGTGGGAGGATTTGCGGGAATCATATTTGTTGCGTCAAGCGGCGGCGGGGCTCAGCATGTGAACGGAAAAGGTATTATGTTGGGCCTTTTCGGAGCGCTGCTGTGGACAGTGGGCTCATTGTTTACCTCCCGCCTGAAACTTGAGGGCAATCTCTTTTCGGCAACTTCCTTGCAGATGCTATTTGTATCGGGCCTGTTTTTTATAACGGGAACGATCAGTGGCAGTTTTCTGCTTCCTGCGTTTTCATGGACCTTGTTCTGGCCGGTATTCTATATGGCTTTGGTGGACTCTACATTGGGGTTCTTGCTGTATTCCTGGCTGCTGCAGGTGTGGGATCCTCTCAAGGCATCCACATATGCGTATATCAACCCGGTAGTTGCCCTTGTTTTGGGCGCACTAATATTACATGAATCTATCTCTGTTGGAAAAGTGGCAGGAATGATCCTGATCATATTTTCAGTCGTGTTGATCCAAAAGAAAAATTTTAAGAAAGTAAAATTTGCAGAAACAAATCGAACACCCTGAGAATCAAACTGCCGCAGATGCGGAGGAGAGTAAAAAGGAGATGTGGAATATGAGCGAGCTTGAAAACAAAAAAATCGGATTTATTGGCGGCGGGAGGATGGTGGAGGCAATTTTTTCCGGAATGCTTGCCTCCGGTCTGATAAAAAAAGAAAACGTGTATGTGGCGGATATTTCTGATTCCCGCCTGGACTTCCTGGTGGAGACCTACGGGATCCAGGCTGTCAGAAAGACAGAGAACTGTGAGAATCAGGGCAATTTGGATGTGGTGGATCTGGCAGATGTGGTTGTCATCGGTACCATCCCTCAGGTGGCAGATAAAATTCTTACAGACGTGGCGCCGAAAATGGATGAGAAGATGCCGGTGGTTCTCTCCATTATGGGTGGTATTACGCTGGATTTCCTGCAGCGGTATATCAGAAAGGCACCTGTTATCCGCATCATGCCTAATACTCCGATGTTGGTTCAAGAGGGCGCTGCCGGTGTGGCACTTGGCAAAAATGCCAGTGAGAAAGACGGACGGATTGCTCTTGAAATTTTCAATTCAGTCGGCAATGCATATCTTCTCCCCGAGTCACTGATCGATCCGCTGACCAGCGTAAGCGGCTGTGGACCGGCCTATGCAGCCATGTTTATCCAGTCTTTGGCTGATGGAGGCGTTGAGATGGGACTTCCCAGAGAGATGGCTGTTGAGCTGGCGGCCAAGACGCTTATAGGAACAGGTAAGATGGTCTTGGAAAAGGGCCTTCACCCTGAGATCCTGAAGGACAATGTCTGTACACCTGGGGGTGGGACGATCGCGGGCGTACGTGCCCTTGAGGCAGGCGGATTCCGCGGAATTGTCATGGATGCTGTAGAGGGTGGTATGAAGAGGATGATAGAAGTAGCCGAAAAGGCTTGATCGTATTGTGAAAACCAATATAAAAATAGTAAAGACAATGGTACATCTTGCGCAGTAAAACCACCGTATGTGTTAGTTTGACGGATTCGATGGAGACTGCTTGAACAAAGACCTTTCGGGTGGGCATATCCCAAATGCTTTCTGGGCATGGCACGGATCTTATCAGTAAATATCAGAACATCCTTATCGCTGTATGGCGCTTTTATGTAGTCAATTCAATTTTATGATTAACCCATATAACCAATGAAAGGATGCAAAGAAAATGAAGAGAGAAAATCTTGTAATTGATGGCTGCGCATTTACAGAAGACGGTGTGGGCTTTGTTGGGGTTACCGATCAGGTTCTCCGCAGCGACGTGGACGCATTTTTCCTGACCATTCCCTCCGAGAATGATGGCTATACAGCCTGTACGAAGGCCATCGGCGGCATTTACAATCTGCTCGATGATGACAAGAAGGGCATTAAGATCGCAAGATCCGTTGATGATATCTACGCCGCAAAGAAAAAAGGGTTCAAGTCCATTGTTCTGGCATTCCAAAATCCAAATCCCATTGAAAACTCCCTGGACCAGCTGCGAGTATTCTACGAGCTGGGCGTACGGGTTATTCAGATTACTTACAATAACGCGGGTTTTACAGGCTGTGGCTGCTCAGAGTCTGTAGATGCCGGCCTTACTGACTTCGGAAAGAAGTTCCTGGCAAGAATGAATGAACTGGGGATTTTGCCTGATGCATCCCACTGTGGCCCCAAGACGACAATGGACGTGATCAAATACAGCAAGACTCCTGTTGCGATCACCCATGCCGGTGCTTATGGGATTACGCCGAGTGTCCGGACAAAGACAGACGAGATGCTTTATGCACTGAAGGAAAATGGCGGCGTGATCGGCATCTCCCCCTGGGGGCCTCTCTGCTGGAAAAAGGAAAAAGGCTGCCGTCCTGACGTCAAAGACTTTGTCGATCATATCGACTATATCAGAGATCTGATTGGCATGGATTACGTTTCCTTTGGCTGCGACAATACGCTTGATGGTTCCTTGGATGAAGTGGGTACTGTGGAGCAGGCGACACTATTCTCCAAAGTGGTTGGTGAGTATAACGCTGCTGTGGGTACTAAAGCAGATGAGAGACATGCCAAGAGCTTTTCCGGATGCTGGGAACTGGAAAACGTAAGAAACGAAATGCGTGCAAGAGGGTATTGTGAGGAGGATATTGCAAAATTTTCCGGCGGAAACCTGCTTAGAGTGATCGAAGCAAACTGGAAATAGTGTGTGTCTGAAAACGGGGAGGAGGAATCATCATGAAGAAAAAGTTGAGTTTTCACGTTCCGCATGTGTACGTTATCATTGCAACAATTATTCTGATCGTTGCTGCTTTAGCATGGAGACCGCCGTCATTACCAAAAAGCATAAGATCATTATGACCTGCGTAGTGGTTTGCATCGGTATCATTCTCTGGGGAACGTTGAAAGCTGGCTGGGGTAATCCGGAGCTTGCAGGTATGTTTGCCTTTATGGGCATCTTTGCGGGATTTGTTGATGGGCTGAAGCCGTCGGAGATCGCAGAGGAGTTTGTAAAGGGCGCAGCAGGCATCACAATGGGTGCGTTAGTAGTTGGACTTGCTAGAGCAATTCTCGTGATTGTGCAGGATGCCATGATCATCGACACGATCATTTACTACGCTGCCTCCCTGCTTGAAGGACTTCCTTCCGTTCTTGCAGCCCAAGGGATGCTCCTTCTCACATCAATTATCAACTTTTTCATTCCCTCCTCTACTGGAGCCGCTTCCGTATCGATCCCTATCCTTGCGCCGATTGGAGATTTCCTTGGCGTCAGCAGACAGGTTACTTGTCTGGCGTTCCAGTTCGGTGATGGTTTCTCCAACAATGCTGTGGCCTACCGCGGGCATTGCAGTCAGCCTCGGTATTTCTGGTATTCCTTTCGACAGATGGTGGAGATTCTTCCTTCCTTTGTTTGCGATCCTATATGTTGCTCAGGTGATCATCCTTTCTGTTGCTGTACTTATGGGCATATAGCGGCTAAAAACTTTTGTACATATAGGACTATTGCTATGTAAAACGGAAATCGAGGTCCAAGGTATTTCACCTTGGACCTTGATTTTTTTATGGTGTCACTAGGTAAACCTACCTGTATTTTCTGATGTTCCCAAGATTTCATAGTCTGAATTTGAAAGGTACTTATTGGAACAATCCCACTGCTACAAGTCCGGGACGGAACGCCTATATTTTGCATTTCATAGAATATGGAAAGGATGAAACTGGAGGTTTCAGGTTCTATGTATTGCCATAACAGCAAAGGATTCGGAATGACCTGCTGTGGGTCTTGCCAGCGGCTATGTCCGGTTCCCGGCCCAGCGGGGCCTGCGGGAGCAGAGGGACCTACAGGGCCGCCGGGGCCCACGGGCCCTACAGGGGCAGCAGGAGTGCCTGGCCCCACAGGTCCTACGGGAGCAGCTGGGGCACCCGGTCCCACAGGCCCTGCAGGAGCAGCCGGGATTCCCGGTCCCACAGGTCCCGCGGGAACAGCTGGGATTCCCGGTCCCACGGGTCCTGCAGGAGCAGCCGGGGAACCTGGCCCCACAGGTCCCACGGGAGCGGTCGGGGCGTCCGGCCCCACAGGTCCCACGGGAGCGGCCGGGGTGCCCGGTCCAACAGGTCCCACGGGAGCAGCTGGGGCAATCGGTCCTACGGGTCCCACAGGAGCAGCGGGGAGTATGGGGCCAAATCCCTATAATTTGTATGTTCAGGCGGGTGCGGCTCCAGGCGGAGACGGAAGTCAAGCTGCACCGTTTGAGACCATGGAACAGGCGCTGGCGGCAGCTCAGCCCGATGGCTTTATACATGTTTTGCGCGGAACCTATCCTGTTACGCAGCAACTTGTTGTAAGTATACCCGGATTGACCATTCAGGGCACAGCCGGAGCAGTAATTCTCCTCCAGGCACCGGTAGTACCCTTCCTGTGCAACGGGGGATACGCTACCATTGACGGACTTACCATCACCAGTGATGCTCCATATCTCGTGGAATTTATACAGTTTGCCGGAGATGGGAACCAACTTCTGAACTGTCAGATCTATGGCCCTGATCAGTCGGGTGACTCCTCAACATGGGTTGTAAACAGGGGCTTTGTAAGCCAGGGGGGCGCGACAAACCTCTTGGTACGGGACAATGTTATTCATACGTTACGCCAACCGGCTTATTTGAATCCGGGCTCTACCGGGACGATTATCAATAACGTTGTATACAATACCAGAGGATACGTGGTCGATCAGGCGATTTTTTTATTCTCCGGCAATTCCTGGGGGCTTCCGGCAAATGCTGTAGATATTGCTCTGCTTTCGGGTACGACATCGGGAGCACCATATGACCCGATTTCCGCGTTGGAGGCCAACAACAGCGGCGCTACGATCAGCGATCAGCGATAGAAAGTCATGCAGAAGGCTGTTGGAAACCATAATAGTGATTGACAAATGCAGCGCTTTCGCCTATAGTATCACTGTTCATCGGAGGGTGAGTAGCCAATAATGTTACGAGCTGGATAAGATGAAGGGAGTGGCTTCCGTTTTCTTATCCGGCTCGTTTTTTTACATAAAGGAGAAAACGTGATCATGCAAAGAGAAGAGCACCAACTAACGCAGGGAAGTATTTTTCGATCTCTGGCCACCTTTGCTGTTCCGGTACTGCTGGCCTTGTTTTTACAGGCGATGTATGGAGCGGCGGATTTGATCATCGTAGGACAGTTTTCCGGGACAAATGAACAGTCGGGAGTTGCGTCCGGCAGTCAGCTGTTCAATATGATCACGATGATCATTACGGGGCTTACCATGGGCGTTACTGTGTTTGTAGGGGACGCCATAGGCTCCGGCAACAGGGAGCGGGCAGGGAAGGGTGTCGGTTGCGGCATCGCCATCTTTTTTGTGTTGGCAGTACTTGTTACTGGCGTGACGGTTCCGCTCAGTAATATGCTGGCGGAATGGATGCATACGCCCCAAGAAGCGTTTGCCCAAACCAGCGGATATATTCGTATTTGTGGAGCAGGTACACTCTTTATTACGGCATACAATGTGTTAGGGGCCATTTTTCGCGGGATCGGAGATTCCAAAACGCCGCTGCTTACAGTTGCCATAGCTTGCGCCATTAATATTGTGGGGGATTTCATACTGGTAGCCGGTTTTGATATGGGGGCTGCCGGAGCTGCTATTGCCACAGTGGCCGCCCAGGCTGTCAGTGTTTTGGCGTCCCTGTATGTTATCAGAAAAAGAGGCGTTCCCTTTTCCTTCTCCGTCAGCTTTATTCGCTTTGACAGACGATATGTCGGAAAGATCCTGAAGATCGGGGTTCCCATTGCATTGCAGGAATTACTGGTCCAGTTTTCCTTTTTGTTTATTCAGGTGGTAGTAAACGGTATGGGGGTCATGCAGTCGGCAGCGGTAGGTGTTGCGGAAAAGGTGTGCGTATTTCTCATGCTGGTCGCATCCGCTTATATGCAGTCAATTGCTGCGTTCGTTGCCCAGAATAATGGAGCAGGTCAATTTGATCGGTCCCGATCGGCGCTTTTCTTTGGCATCAAAACAGCTCTGGTTGCGGGCTTGATGATGGGGATGTTGGCTTTCTGGAGCGGCTCGGCATTAGCGGCAATCTTTTCTTCTGAGACTCAGGTAATAGCGTATGCCCACGATTATCTGAAGGCATATGCCATTGACTGCCTGCTGACAGCGGTTTTGTTTTGCTTTGTAGGATACTTCAACGGAAGCGGAAGAACACTTTTTGTTATGGCACAAGGGGTGATAGGGGCTTTCTGCGTGAGGATCCCTGTGGTTTTTCTGCTGAGCCATCTTGAGGGAGCTACCCTCTTTCACATCGGCCTGGGAACGCCTATCTCATCTGTGGTGCAGATCCTGCTGTGTATCGGAGCATATTTTTTCTATAAAAAGCAGGGTGATATGATATAAGGCAAATAACAGAGCATCCTATGGGATGACACACATGCAACCAGAGAGGCCGCCCCTTGAAAAAGGGGCGGCCTCTCCGGTTATTTTACCGTTTTGACGTTCCGGCAGTTTTGGTAAGTGTTACAGACCCGCGAAGACGCGCATGGCTTTTTCCGCATCAGCCTCCATGGCTTTCTGAGCGGCCAGGGCCAGATCGTGGAAGAAGGTCACATCTTCTTTAGCAAGCAGTTCCTTTACCGCCTGCGTACCGGCTTTGGACATGTAGCTGTAATAGTTGATCTTCCTGAGACCGTTGGCGATGCCGGTGCGATAATCCTCCGGAGAGACGCCTGAGCCGCCATGCATCACGAGAGGCAGGCCGGTCTTTTCAGAAATGACCTTCACCCGGTCGAGGTCCAGCACAGGCTTGGCTTTATAGATGCCATGGGCGGTGCCGAAGCTGGGGGCCAGAGCATCAATACCAGTCTCCCGGCAGAAGGCTACCGCCTCGTCGGGATCTGTGTATACCGGGCCGGAGGCGTTGTCTGCGCCGCCTTCCCGGGAGGCCAACGCACCCAGCTCCGCTTCCACACCGCAGGAGTAGTTCTTCGCCATGGCTACGGCCTTCTTTGTGTTTTCCAGGTTTTCCTCATAGGGGAGTGTGCTGCCGTCGTACATGACGCCGGTAAATCCGATCTCCAGGGCCTGGGCCATATAGTCCAGCGTCTCGCAGTGATCCAGATGGACACAGACGGGAACTTTGGCACGCTTGGCAGCTTCCACCATTATCGGACCGATTTTTGCCAGGGGGGAGACCTCCTCGTGGAGCTGTGCGTGGGAGATAATGACAGGGACGTTCAGCTTTTCAGCCGCATCGATCACGGCGAGGATGCACTCCCAGTTGGGCGTGTTGAACGCGCCTACGGCACACTTCTTTTCTTCTGCCAGTTTCAGAATTTCTACCAGATTCACAAGCATAGCGTTTTACCTCACATCAGCGGACGGACGGCACTGTACACGCCCTTATACCGCTCGTAAATTGTCATGTATTTTTGGTGCATATCCTCCCGGGGATAGTACGTCTCCCGTTCCTGCACCATGTGGGCGGCGGCATCATGGAGATCAGAGAACAGTCCTACCGCCACCCCAGTCAGCATAGCGGAACCTACCGTACCTGCATCCACGGTTTTGAGTGCCGTGATGGGTAGGCCTAAGACGTCGGCCTTCATCTGCATCCAGACCTTGGAGCGCGCGCCGCCCCCTGTGGCATGGAGTTTTTTAAAGTGTATACCGGAGCCCTGAAGGGCTTCGTAATTGAGCCGCATCTCGTACACGACGCCCTCCATGCAGGCGCGGTAGATGTCCGCCGCGGTGGTGGCGGTGGTCAGTCCCAGGATAGCTCCTCTGGAACCGGTGTCCATGTGGGGGGTAGCGGCCCCTGCAAAGTGGGGCAGCACCAGAAGGCCGGTGGGAGAATCCTTTCCGTAGGAGCGCTCCATACTCTCGTTGGTCTCGCCTTTGCCGAAGGTCTCCATGCACCACTGGAGCAGTGCTCCGCCGGTGTAGGAGAAGGCATAGGCCACATATTTGCCGGGCACCACATAAGGAACCACAGAGAAGAAGCCTTTGCACATCACCGCGATGTCCGGGATACTGTCATAGATGGGCGTCAGGCACTCCACGGTGCCCGCACCGTCTACGGTCACGCTGCCGTCAAAGGCCCCCGCCCCCACAGCGGCAGCCACTTGATCGTGGCTGACTGAGACAATGACACACTCCTTGCGCAGCCCTGTCCGCTGGGCGGCCTCCGGCGTGATGGGCCCGGCGGTACTGCCGGTGGGGACCGGCTGGCTCATAAGGGAGACATCGATCCCGGCGGCGGCAAAAATCTCCCGACTCCATGTCAGGTTATGGATGTCGAAGGCCATGGTGCGTGTGGCCAGAGAGTAGTCGATCTGGGCCCGGTGAGTCAGGTGCCAGACTACGAAATCCTCGATGAGGTGGATGCGCCTGGCCGCTCCGTAGATCTCCGGATGATGCTTTTTGATCCACATCATCTTGGCAATGGAATACATCTCGTGGGGGGCAAGGCCGGTGACAGATGCGATGTGCTCTGCACCCAGGGTATCCACCAGGGCGGCACATTCCTCTGCGCCTCTTGGGTCTGTGTAGAGCATGGCGTTGTGGAGCGGTTCTCCCGCGCTGTTGGTCATGACAAAGGTCTCACCAAAGCTGGTGACGCCGATACCCGCAATATCCGGGTACTGTGCCGCCATCTCTCCCAGAATGGCATAGACGCTCTCCATCAGAGTGGAGATGTCCATCTCGTGGGCGCCTGCCGCCCGGCACACCGGGTAATCCCGGTAGGATTTGCCCAGTTCCATACCGTTTTCGTCAAACACCGTCAGCTTGCAGCCGGTGGTGCCGATATCCAATCCTGCGATCTTCATGGCTCAATCCTTGTCGATGTCAACCCAGTCGTAGTAGAGATAGGTGGTAAAGGCTTCCTTCAGAATGTCCTTCATGTGGCCCACGCCCACGCTGGTGTGGTGCTTGAAGCCGCCCCGTGCCAGGCGGATCATCTTGTCCTCCATGTGGGGGATCTCACACACGCCGGCGCAGCCAAAGTAGCTCTCCTCAATGGGATCGTCTGTGAATTGGGCCTCAGATGCATAGACGATAATTTTGCCGTCCTTGGTCTGGCAGTTGGAGAGGGTGGTGGGGAAGGGACGTATCCGGCCCTCATTGCTGCCCCAGCCGGAACCCGGGTCCGTCTTGTCAAACATCTTGTGGTTGGTAACGGTCCCTTTGCCGGTCATCAGGGACTGGGCCACCGGACCGCAGTGGAAGAGGATGACCTTGTTTTCCTCCTCGCCGTAGTTGTTGTTCCAGTCCAGAACGGCGGTGGGCTGCTCACTGGCGAGGCTCATGGCCCGCATGGTGATGGCGGAGCACATGTCGATCTCACAGGAGGCGGCAATACCCCGGTCGTTGAGTTCGGACAGCAGCACGCAGGGGCAGATCCGCAGGACCTGCTCCATCTCGTTCCAGCAGCGCAGAGCCAGCGCATCCAGGTGGTACGTTTCGATGTAGCCGTCAATGGCGACGGAGACCTTGGCCAGGGTGTTCTTGTTGGTTTCCGGCACCTTGGAAAAGTCGGTGTAATTCTCAAGATGGGCCCTTTTGGCAACTACGCGAGGGTCGTCATCGGGCATATGCTGCACCGTGAAAAACAGCTCGCTGAGGTCGAAGGACTCCACATTGATGCCGTACTTCTGCAGGGCGATCTCATCAAAACGAGTGGTTTTGAAGGCGGTGGTCCGGGCTCCGATGCAGCCGAGGTTAAAGCGCTTCATACCGTTGACCACCCGGCAGATGGCCGCGAAGTCCCGCAGATTCTCCTGAAATTTGGGACTGAGGGGATGGACCACATGGGGCTTCAATACCGTGAAAGGTACCCCATACTGGGTGAATACATCGGTGACAGAGAACTTGCCGCAGAAGGCGTCGCGCCGGTGAGCAAAGTCCATCTTGCCGATCTCATCGGGATAGGCCTGCATGAGAATGGGAACGCCTGCGTCCTGAAGGGCGGTGATGGCGCCGTTTTCGTCTGCGAAGATGGGCATGGAGAAGATCACACCGTCGTATTCACCCTCGTGGGATTTCAGCCATTTGGCATACAGCAGGCCCTCGTCCCGGGTCTCAATGCCGCCGTAGCGGGTGAGGTCCGCGTCCATGGCGATGTAGTCATAGCCCGCATCAGTGACAGCCTTGATCATGTCCTCCCGGGCGCCGTAGATCAGTTCGCCGGGCATGAAGCCACGATTACAGAATGCCAGTGCAAACGTCATTTTTTTAGCCATTTGAAATTCCCCTTTCGATTTGTTTTCCCCCATAGGGTAGAGAAATGGAAAATAGATGAGGTATCAGACATCCATGAATTCGATTTTTACAGTATTGGTGATGCTTCCAAAGGCCTTGAGTACCGGCAGCGTACCGTTTTCCCGCTCGTCGTGGCGGCCCATGATATAACAGTTGGTGGGCTCCAGACCGAGAACATAATCTCCGCTGGCCATGCTGCGCCATTGGGAGAGGATCGGCAGCGTATCGCCCGACCAGGAGATGACCATGTTCACGCCGAGAACGGGGTTTTCAAGCCGTGCCCAAAAGTCCTTTTCCATCTTCTGAAAGAATACTCGCTCCTCCTCGCTGTCGATGGGCTTGTCAAATTCGCAGGCCCGGTCCATGCCGGTACGGGCAAATTCGGTGCGGGGGATAGTCTCCCGGGCCTGGGGCAGCACCAGATGTGCCTTCTCGCTCAGCATCGGGTAGCCGAAGTTGCAGTGATAAATCTGCATGATCTCCTCATCCCGAGGGGTAAGGTTGGTGACGGTGTCCTCTACCGTGACCGAGGAGCCGAAGGCTGGGATGCGGATGGTGCGGTTAACCTCCAGCATATGGCCGAAAAGTGCCGTTTCGCGGACTGTTCCCTGGACGATGATCTCATCGTTTTCCAGTCTGGCTGAAACATGTTCCGCCGCCAGAGAGTGATAGCGCCCATGCAGGGGGTGCCACTCGCCGCCGTCCCGATTGGCCGGGCCTGCCGAGCGCAGACCACAGGTGTACAGCAGTCCGCCGGGAAACGTGTTGACAAACTCTGTCTCATAGGGGCTGATGGCTGCCGGGCTGTCATAGCCGTTCTTGCTCATCCAGCTCATATTCATGCCTTTATAGCGGCATTGGCCAATGTCCAGTCCCGCATCCGGCAGAATATCCAGCGCCAGCCCACCGGCGGTTTGCACCTCAATGATTTCCGTACCCTTGGCCTTTCCCTCGTTTACCGTTACCCTGCGCAGCGTAACAAGCTGGGCGGGGTTGCCGATATAGCCTTGTCTTATCAGTTCTTTCATAGGCTTTTCCTCCTTCTGAAAACCGATTTGGCAGTTTCGCTGCGCTGATTTTATTATAGAAAGATTGCCTGCCAGGGTATAGGTAAGATTGTTCTTTTTTCTTTGTTTTTGTTCGCGACTGTGTTACAATTTCTACGTTGGATTTTTGTGCAACTTGCGGGGAGGCCGTTATGATCTCTGTGTTTGATTTGAAAAAGCTCCGGGGGCTATTAAAGGATTTCTACCAGATATCTCAGATCCGTATCACTGTTTTTGACGAGAATTTACATGAGCTGTGCGCCTATCCGGAGAGCATCCCGGCTTTCTGTAAAATTATCCGCAGCTGTGAAACTGGAAAGCACGCATGTGCGCAGTGTGATAAGGCCGCATGTGAGAGAGCCGCCAAGGAACGGAAAACGCAGATCTACCGCTGTCACGCGGGGTTGACAGAGGCTGTCACGCCGCTGATCGTTCATGATGTGTTGGTGGGATATCTCTTTTTTGGCCATGTGTTTTCTTACCCGAATTATGAGAGCGGCTGGGAGGAGATCTGCCGATGCTGTGGATCACTTCCCCTGGATATGGAAAAGCTCCATGCTGCCTGTATGGAGCGTCCAAGGATCGAATATGAGTATGTTCTGTCTGCTACACAGATCCTGCTGGCTGTTGCCTCTTATCTGGTGATGGAGCGTATGGCTACGCTGCAGACAGATCGGCTGGCGGTTCAGATAGACGAGTATCTTTCGGCTCATTTTACGGAGCGTTTGAGAGCGCCCGATCTCTGCCGGCATTTTCAGATCGGCAAAACGCAGCTATATAAATTGTCACAGCAGCTTTACGGGTGTGGGATCTCGGAGCACATCCGGGACATGAGGGTCAAGATGGCCAAGGAACTATTGGCAGAGCGGCCAGAATTGTCTCTTGCCGATATTGCGGCAAAATGCGGCTATCACGACTATAATTATTTTATCAACGTGTTCACGCAAGCGGTAGGGACATCACCAGGTGTATTCCGCAGAAAAGGAGTGCCCATCCATCTTCAAAAAGAAGAGGATGGGCAGTGATAGTCTGGATGTTTCCTGGCTGGTAGGTTCCGGAGGCCGTTCGGGCGGGTATCTATATTCTTTTTATTGCCGGATTGCTTTCAGCTTCCAGCGGCCTGAGAGGTAACGAAGAAGGACACACAGCGCTCCGACACACCATGAAATGGGCAGTCCCCACCATATGGCGGCGAATCCGAATGAAGAATATTGCAGGAGTAACTTCGATGAAGAAACGCGGATGACCAGCGATAAAATGGAGATGGCCATCTCTGTGCGGGCATCGCCGGCGCCCCGCAAAATGCCGCTTAGGGTATTGTAGAAAGTATTTATCAGGTAAAACAAACAGACAACGCGCAGATACCCTAAACAGAAAGCAAATGCTTCTGCACTGCTGCCGCTTTTTAAAAAGAGAGAGGCGAACGGGGTACGGAAGCAGTAGATGACCAGCGCGATTCCTCCGCATATTCCCAGAGAAAGACGGAGGGTTATGTGCAGGCCTTTTTTGACCCGATCCAGCTGATTGGCGCCTATATTCTGTGCGGTGTAGGTAGAAAGACCGGAGGAGATGCTGAACATCGGCATCATGGCCAGCGTCTCTATTTTGCTTGCGGAGGTGTAGCCTGCCATAACGCTTTCGCCAAACTGATTGACCATACCCTGGACAAAGAAAATACTCACGGCAACAGACACTTGCTGAATCATAGCGGGGACTCCCAAATGCAGTATCCGTCGGAATTGCTCCTTGTCAAATACACGAAATTCCTTTCCAGGCCATAGGAACGGGACTTTTTTGGCAGTGTAGTATATAAACAGCAGAGCAGACAGTGCTTGCGCCATAATTGTGGCAAGCGCTACGCCGGCAATGTCCCATCCCAGAAGAAGAACAAATACCAAATCCAAAATAATATTGGCTGCAGAAGCGACGATAAGAAATATGAGCGGTGTTCTTGAATTGCCGATCGCGCGGAAAATAGCGGAAAAGCTGTTATAGGTGAAAATAAACCCTGTCCCAAGGAAGAGAATACGGAGATATAAGGTGCTTCCTGGCATATGTTGAGGCGGCAGATTCAAAAGCCGCAGAAAGGGAACGACCATTGCCTCACCTAAAAGCGTAATAATGATTGACAGTGCGCCGATGGTGAGAAGTGTCGTATATACAGCCCGCTGGAATTCATCCTTGCGATTGTTTCCAAATAGCTGGGAGAGAAGAATGGATGCACCTGTTGTGATGCCCATGGCAATTGCATTGACTAGATATACGATAGGGAATGTGCTGCCGACAGCGGCGAGTGCTCCCATGCCGACAAATTGGCCTAGTACCATGGAATCGATCATATTGTAAAACTGCTGAAACAGATTTCCGGCGAGAAGCGGCAATGAAAACATCATAATCGCCTTTCCCGGGGCTCCTGTGGTCATATTACCGCGCATATTGTACCTCCCGTAGCTTGTACTTTTTCATAGATTAATTTTGCTTTGAATCAGAATTTTGTTAATAATAACTGTAACTGTCGCTTGCACGACAGACACGAAGCGGGTTTGCCGTTACAATAAAGGCCACAAGACGCCCCGTCATAACGCCTGGGTTACGACCTGGTTTTATCGGGCCGGTCAGCAGGCAGCCGCCGGGAGGTCTGAGTTTTATCGACCGAGGTGAACAAATGAAAGGCACAGGTAAATCCGCGTCCGCAAAAATGTCACTGCTCTCCTGTACACTGATGGGAATTGGAAGTATTGTTGGAGCAAGCGTTTTTGCAACCACTCCCTTGTCGATCCAGATTGTCGGGGGGAAATGGCATTGTTATCGGGTATCTTTTCGCATCATTGTTCGTGTTTATCAAAACACTTCCAGAGATGGTACTGATCTCGGCCCTCCCTGCAACCGGTGCATCCTACATGCATTTGACCCGTTTGGTACATCCGGCCTTAGGTATTTTGAATGCTTTCAACCAACTGGTGATTGGTTCCATGAAAGTTGTTACGCTATCGCTGACTTTTTCTACTTATTTGGCTATGCTTTTGCCTAATATCTCGGAAAAAGCGGTAGCGGTGGCGGTTGTTTTGGTCTTTACTATTATTTCCTGCTTTGGCGTGCAGATCTCTGCCTGGGTACAGAATATCTGCGTCGCCGTCCTGCTGGTAACACTTGGCATTTATGTGTTTGGCGGTTGGGGTGCAACAACGGTTTCCCTGGAAGAAGTGATTACCAGTACCTGGGAGCTGACTAGCATGTGGGCCGCCATGGGTATCATGCACGGCAGTCTGATGGGTGCCAACGTGTTGATGTATGCGGCAGACGAAATCGAAAGACCCAGCAGAAACATTCCTATTGCTTTTGTGGTAGGTACCCTGGTTACAGCGCTTCTCTATGCCGGTATCGGCTATATCACAGTGGGTGTTATGCCGAATTACAATGACATTGATAACCTGGCCACTGTTGCGGCAAAATTCCTTAGTCCTGGCATGACCGCTTTCTTTATCTGCGGCGGTGCACTGCTGGCAGTGGTGACTTCCATCAATGCCTGCATTTTGATGTTCTCACGGTCCCACTTCGCTGCAGCCCGAGACTACCTGTTCCCACAGGGAATTGTCAAGCTGAACAAGCACAATGTACCTGCCAATGCGATTTGGCTCAATTCCGGTATTGCTATTGCTGCTATTCTCACCGGTTATAATGTTAGTGATGTAATCAATATTACCTCAATTCCCGGCTTGCTGCTGGCACCGCTCACGTTCTGCGCGATTTTCGTTCTGCCTAAGCGATATCCCAATGCCTATAAGGCATCCTTCCTGAGAATTCCTCACTGGCTTAACTGCATAATTGTGGTTGTCGCAACGTTTTTCAGCTTTGCCACAGGCGGATCACTGGCAAAGCAAATGGCACCTAAGAACTATCTCCTGGTGATTGGTTTTTATATTGCCGCTGCAATCTATACCTATTTCCGCAATCGATATATTGTGAAGACTCAGGGGCGGTCTCTGTTTGAGATCATGCGTACGCCGTATGAGCCCTGGAATGAGCGGGAAGCTGCTGCCAAGGAAGCTCTGGAACGGGGCGATAAGGTTTTTATCTGATCCCGCGAATCAATAAAAAAGCAAAACAAAATTGTGTCCTTTGCCGCCAGGCTGACAGCCCGGCGGCAAAGGATTTTTTATGCCTTTAGGAACAAGAATAATGCAGGATGGGAAAGGAGAGAATGAGCTGCCTCAGGCGGGCGAGATACCCGGCTATCTCGCCTGCTGTTCCAGCAAAAGCGGGTCTTACCTGCGACTTTTCCTTCTACTGGTTTACTCTGGGCAAGGGACACCGGAAGCCCCCGTCCCGTAAGGGCGGAGGCTCCCGGTATAAGTGAGAGCTCATGTAGGGTTACCAGAAATCAATAGCCTACCCAGTTCATGATTCCCAAGAAGTAAATGATAACCCAGGAAATAATGGTCAGGATAATGACGAGAGGAACGGCGAATTTCCACCACTTGTTGAAAGTGACCTCTGCGGTCTGTACGGCACCGGCCGTCCAACCAAGCATGGGAGACAAGCTGTTGGTGAATCCATCGCCAACCTGGAACGCTTGAACAGCAACCTGCGGGGACATACCCAGCGCCTGTGTCATGGGCTGAATGATAGGGATCAGAATGGCCGCTTTGCTGGTAGCGGAGGGGATAAACAGATTCAGGATCAGCACTACGAAGGACACGCCAATGGCGATCGTACCGCCGTTGAGGCTGCGCAGGGGCATGCAGGCATAATGCACGATGGTGTGGATGATATTGCCTTCGGACATTACGATACTCATTGAGCCAGCGAATCCCACAACCAGTCCGACGAAAGCCATGTCGGAAACACCTTTGGCAAACACATTTCCGATTTTTTCAAAGGACATGCCGTAGATCAGACCGCAGATAATAGCAACGGGGATCTGGACCGCAGGCATAACGCTCATAGGCATTTTAAAGACGGTCAGGAGGACAACAACGCTGGTCAGCATAAAGAAGAACAAAATGGTAACGATAACCGCCCGGGGCCGCAGTGCGACAGCTTTAACTTCTCCGTGGGCGGTGGTGTTCAATCAGGGCACCGGTTTCCATTACAACACCAATGGCACCACCGGCGATAAGAACCAGAGCGATTACCAAAGAGGAGTTTTGGAAGCCGGGCAGGATGCTCAAAAGGGCATCCCAGGGACTCACAGGTGTCTGCTCCGGAAGGAAGGAGAATTGATCTCCTAATATTTCTCCGGTTTCGGGATCAGTAGCAAACTCGCCGGCAGGGATGATGTACGTCATAAGACTCATGAATAAGATGAGTCCCAGCATAAGGAAAAGAAGATGAGGAATTTTAAATTTACGTTTTTTCCCTTGCGCTTTCGTGGTGCTGCTTGACACTGCTTATCGCCTCTTTCTTTCGTAATTTAGATGGAAATAGATGTACTTCCACCATTTGATATTGTAAATTTTAACAAAAATGGCGCTTGCGTTGTGTCGTGATGCTGACAGTTCTACAAATAAATATAAACTTTTTATAGGGTAAAATTTCCGTTCTGTCGGTTGCGCGACATACAAAATTGACAAAAAAGCTTATAGTTAATGCAGGTAAAATTTGAGCAAAATGAATGATATTTTCTGCTTGAATGATTCGCTAGCTTGTGGTTTGATGGAAAATATCTGTAAGTGTGCTGGCGTTTAGAACGGTAATATACCCCCTCTTTAATTCAATGATTCCCTCTTTCTTCCAACGATTCAGGATCGTGGAAACGGTTTGCCGGGCAATACCACAGTTATTGGCCAACTGTTCCTGGGTAATGGAGATACAGAATTTTTCTGAGGAGCGATTCTTGTAGAGGGTGATCAAAAGATATGCCAGCCTGCTTTCTACATTCATCTGTGTGAGTGCGATCTTCATCTGCGCGGAGGTTTGCAGCCGTTCCTGCATAGATTTCAGGATTATTTGGATAATATCGTGGTTTTCCCACACCAATTCAGCAAAGAAATTTCGTTGGACACACAATACGTCAAGATCTGTGACAGCGATAACAGTGCTGCTGTGTCCCTCGTTGAGCAAGATGCCCATTTCGCCAAAGTAATCCCCTTTTCCTTCAATCTTTACCGGTGTACTGAATTCATTGCTGTCGGTAACAATTTGTGTGACGTTTCCCTTTAATACAACGTAAAAGTAATGGATCGGACTGCCCTTTTTGCATAATACATACCCTTTTTTCAGCGTGAGACGCTTGGAATGCTGAACGATTTCTTTTAGTTGCTGGTGATCCAGATGCTGAAATAAGCGGACAGTGGATAGGCAGTCAAGAACGGAACTGCTCGGTTTTACGACTTCCATGGCGGACCTCCTGCTGATTGGCTTCCTATGTGTTTTACTGCGCATTTGAAAATGGATATAGAGAAGGAGAGACAGAAACAGTAAAGAATCAGCTACTTTTTAGAAATGAGAGGATGATACGATGAACGATTTCCACCTGCCTGCCCACTCTGAAATTCTGCCCACTTCTATTTCTGAAGCACTTCCTGTCATTAACCAGGCGGAAGAGATCTTCCCCTATGTTCAGGAAATGCGCCGCTACTTTCACATGCACCCGGAGCTTTCCATGGAAGAGAAGCAGACTTGCCGGCGTATCTGTGAAGAATTGGAAAAAATGGGGATACCCTATAAAATCATCCCTCCCTATGGCGTGGTAAGGTCCTGGTCATTCCCATCCCCTTGGATGAAATGACGTGGGTAGAACAGCCTGAGATCCCCTTTTTCCAGTGGTATCCCTTCCAAGTGAAAAACTACGCCCTTATGCGCTTTGTGGAATCTCTCAATGAGATCCTGGAAACGGGACTTGCCTTTGCGCCTTTGTGGCCGGACGGGGCACGTACGGTGGTCTGTATCACCGGTGATGTCCACGACTATGAGGGGATCGAGGGCCGTTTTGACCGGGAATACCGGGATATGCAGTACAATTGTCGGCTCTTGGAACAGTTTGGACTGGGCGGCTGCGCCAGCTTCTATATGAGCGCTATCGTAGCCAAGCGCCATCCTGAGGAGGTAGCCAGGACACTTTCCGAGGGGTATGAAATTTGTCCCCACACATATATCGAGACCCAGTACCTGATCGAAAATTGGAGTGAGGAGCGGCAGGAGCAGGATATCAAGACCTGTATTGAGACCTTCCGCAAGGCATATCCTCAATCGGATGTGTACTGTAAGGGATTCCGGACACACGGTTACCAGAGTGATTTCAACACCCGTACTGCTTTGGAAAACCTGGGGTATGACTATCTGGCAGATCTTCAGGCGTGGGAGTGCAGCGGCAGCTATGATCCGGGTTTCCCGGAGGGGACTGTGACGTATTTGGGCCTGCCTCAGCACGCCTGCGACAGCCGTGGCCGCGTGCTCAATCTGCTGGAGATCCCGGATACAGTAGGCAACGATCATTTTTGTTACCGGCTGAAGGGGATGAACCCTGAGGAGGCGTTGGCCTTCTGGAAGAAGGAATTTGACCGCATCCATCGCTTGGGCGGCCTCTTCCAGACCTGCCTGCATCCCTATATCTCCATCCAGGAGGGGGAAGGCCGGGAACAGACCTATCGGGATTTAATCACCTATATGCACTCCTTCGGTGATGTAAAATTTATGACCATGGGTGAACTGGCTGCTTGGTGGCGGAAACGGAACGGTGAAATGAGAGGAAAAGAATGCTGAATTACGATTACCAGTATGATCTATATGGGCAACCCTTTTTCTCTCTGCCTCTGGATGATAAAAATTCCCTGCTGCTCAAGATCAATGCGTCTTCCAGACTGAGAACGCTGGCGGGGTTTGCTGTGAAGCTCTGCCGGTATGGTGACCCCGGAGATATTACTTACCGAGTGGGGTTCACTCCCGAGAGCAGCGAACTCGCTCAGGGAAGCATCTCTGCCGGACAAGTCCTGCCGGTATATGAACGGTTTCAGCACATCTGGTTCCCGGCGGTGGAAGTGACAGGGAGAACGGTATACATTACCTTGTCTTGTGCATCCGGTCAAATGCCGTTGGATGGGTATCGTGTTGTCGGACCCAACCAGAGCGATGACGATGTCTTTGATGACCTGGAGACAATCCCTTACTGGTGGGAAGAACGCCATTCCTGGGGCATGATGGTACCAAAGCATTATCGCCCTGAGAAATATGCCTCCTGTACGTTTGCCTGCCGCCTGGCAGGAGGAGAGGAAAAGCCCTGCGTGTCCCTGCGCTTGTTTGAGGAGGGGGAATTGCCGCCCCGGGAAGCAGAGCCCTTTGATTTTCTGGATAAGGTTTTCGCCCCTCTTTACAGCGAATGGAAGCCTATCAAGAAGAAACCTGTCCCGGAAGGCTGGGTTCAACTGACGGCCAACTGGCGGGTAGTTGATGAGACGGGCGGAAAAGCTGGGCTTGCCGTCAAAGATCTGGAGGAATTCCTTCGCCGATCCTTTGCATTGGAGCTAACCGGGGAACGTCGTATTCGTTTTTGCCTGGATTCCAGCCTGGATGTGGAAGGGGCCGAGGGGCATGCGATACAGGTCGCGCCGGATGAGATCATCATCACCGCTAAGAACGGATCGGGATTGCTGCAGGCTGTGATTTATCTGGAGGACCGGATGCAGCGCTACCGTTGTCCCGCTCTGCCTGGAGGGCTCCACAAAAGAGACTCGCGCTATGAGATTCGCATGGCCAGCGGTGTATATCCGGCTCCCTTTAACTACTTCCCGCTCCAGACGGGAGAGCTGTGGACAGATGAGTATCTGTGGAGACTGGTCCATGAGGGCTATAACGCCATTTGGCTCATCGTCAATCTGGAGGAGATCACACCGGAAGGCAGCATACTGCGGGAAGTGGCGGACCCGAACTGTGAGCTCGTTTTGGCGCGCCTGCGGCGTATCACAGAACGTGCTGCCCGCTGGGGTGTCAATGTATATCTTGATCTGAAGACTGGCTACTACAAGCTGTTTGACCAGGGGATCTACGAACGCTACCCGGAACTGAAAACCTTCCGGAAATGGGGCGATACTCCCTGCACCGGACAGGCTGTCTTCCAGAAGTATCTGACTGAGACCCTGCAGAACCTCTTCCGCTCCGCTCCGCTGCTGAAGGGGCTGATGGTCATATATGATACCGAGGGCTTCTACTCCTGCTTTACCAAGAACCATCAGGAGAATTGCCCTAACTGTCAAGGCCACAGCGCTCAGGAGTTGGCGGGAGCATTTTTCAGAACGCTTTCTGATGCAGTGCGTCAGGTGCGCCAGGATGCCCAGATTATCGCGTGGACCTACTACTGCGACGAGCCGTGGAATTACGAAGTGCTCAGGAACCTGCCGGAAAACGTGGAGGTGTTGAGCTGCTTCAGCCAGTTTGTGAAATTCCATCGCCACGGTATCAAAAATCAGACCGACGACTACTCCTGTTTTGTCACAGGACCGGGAGAATACTTTCAGAAAATTGAGGGCTTCTGCCGGGAAAGAAATGTCCCGGTACTGGCAAAGACGGAGGTCTCTCAGGGACAGGAGTTTGTATCTACATCTTATATCCCTGTGCTGACCCAACATCAGCGGCGATGGGATGCTCTGGCTCAATATCATCTGTCCGGCTTTATGGGCGATTATATCCACCGGAGTTTTCAGCCCTCCCCCTGTACTGCGCTGATGAAGCGCAACATCTTTGACACCTCGGTGGAGGGGGAGGCGCCGCTGACGGCTTCCGACAAACTCCGCTGGGTGGCAGAGCAGTTCTTCGGTACGGAAGCAGCAGAGGATATCCTGCAGGCGTGGGATGTATTTTCCAAGGCTTTGTGTGATAACTTCCCCTATTCCCCTGGGGTTTGCCGTTATCCGGGTCCCATTCAAGCGGGACCATCCCAGCCTTTTTATCTGGACCCCAATCGTCCTGTTAAGCGCTGCTGTGCCAGAAACAACAGTGTTGATCTGGAATGGACAAAGCTCTATTTCTTTGAGAAAGCCGGACCCGGGACAGAAAATCCGGACTGGAACAGCGCACTGGTACGTCGCTGCCTGGTGGATTTCTGCCGGGATATGGAGCAGGGAATAGAACTGGTCCGGCGTGCGGACAGTGAGGAGAACCACGAAGCGTGTGCGGAACTGCTGAGCATCTCTTCCGCTATGTGCGTCATGGCCCAAAGTATGATCCACTTTATTGATTTCGTTGAGCTACGGGACAAACTGCAGGAAAATCCGTCTCTGGATGTGTGGCAGAAACTGCAGGCTGTCTGTCAGGCGGAGATGGAGAATACGGAGAAGGCCCTTGCGCTCTGCCGCCAGGATTCCAGCCTGGGATTCTCCTGCGAGGGGCAGGGGGCTGTAAGAGGCGGATATTTCAACGCCTTTACTGTGGAAGAAAAACGCCGGGAATTACTCGGCACACTTGCGGAAATTGAAGAGAAAATGAGGGATTATCATGATGCAGTATAAATTTACAGTAAATAAACTGAGCGACCGCAAAGAGCTTGGCCGCGTAGCAGCACAGGAAGCCGCCGAAGCAATTTCTGCGCTTCTGAAAGAGAAGGAGACCATCAACGCTATCTTTGCTGCGGCTCCCTCTCAGAATGAATTTCTGGAGGAACTGGCCAAAAGCGGTGTGGATTTCAGCCGTATCAATGCTTTCCACATGGACGAGTATGTGGGTTTGCCGGATGACGCTCCCCAGCGGTTTGCTGCCTATCTGAGAGAGCATATCTTTTCTCTGGTACCCTTCCGCTCTGTAAATTATTTGAACGGCTCTGCCTGTGATGCTGAGGCGGAATGTGAGCGCTACTCTGCTCTCCTCAGAGAGAACCCCGTGGACATCGTCTTTATGGGGATCGGAGAAAATGGCCACATCGCCTTTAATGATCCCCATGTGGCAGATTTTAACGACCCGAAGCTGGTAAAGGTAGTGGAGCTGGATGAGAAGTGCCGTCAGCAGCAGGTAAACGATGGATGCTTCGCCAAGATCGACGACGTGCCCAAACGGGCCATGACCCTCACCATCCCTGCGCTGATGGCGGCAGGCCAGCATTTCTGTATGGTCCCCGGCAAGACCAAGTGCCAGGCTGTCCATGATACTGTTTGCGGTCCCATCGGTCCCCACTGTCCTGCTACTGCCATGCGTACCGCGCCGGACGCCAGACTGTATATTGACGGAGACAGCGGCCGTGACCTCTGATAGGAGGTATGAGCAGATATGATTACGGTATTTAAGAATGTTACAGTCATTACCCCTTGGGAGCAGAAGGGTGCTGTTGTGGTGGTAAAGGACGGCGTCATTGCTGGCGTTCATAGCCGGTGTGATATCCTCGAAGGCGCCGAAGTGATTGACGGCGGCGGCCGGTTCCTGTCCTCTGGCTTTATGGATATCCATGTCCACGGCGGCGGCGGACATTCTGTCATGAGCTGTGATGCGGAGGAAATCCGGAAGATGGCGGAGGCCCACGCGGAATATGGCACCACCTCTATCGTTCCCACTACGCTGGCATCTCCCATCCCGGTTCTGGAGAAAGCGGTGGATGCTGTCAAGGCTGCTCAGGAGACCTGTACAAAGAGCAACATCCTGGGCGTACACCTGGAGGGACCCTTCCTGGCTCAGTCTCAGCGGGGCGCCCAGAGCCCGGACAGCATCCTTGTCCCGGCAGAGCACAACTATATTCCTCTGCTGGAACGGTGGGACGGGATTCGCATGATGGGTGCTGCCCCGGAGACTGAAGGTGCGCTGGCACTGGGCAGAGAGTTGGAAAAGCGGGGGATCGTGGCATCTGTGGCCCACTCCGACGCTACCTATGACCAGGTCCTCGCTGCGGTGGAAAACGGCTTCCGGGATGTGACACATATTTATTCCGGCTGCTCGCTCATGAAGCGTGTAAATGGCTATCGCGTTGCCGGTGTAGTGGAGGCAGGCCTGACGTTGGATGAACTGACGGTGCAGGTGATCGGAGATCTGCGGCATCTTCCGGTTTCCCTTATCCGTCTGATCTACCGCTGCAAAGGCGCTGACAAAATTGCCCTCATCACCGATGGGTTGGAATATTCTGCTTCGACCTTGGAGGAAGGTACCACCTATGTCCAGGAGAACGGTGTAGCAACCGTCTATGAGGACGGTGTCATGAAGTTAATGGACCGCACCGCTTTTGCTGGGAGCGTGGCTACTATGAGCCGGCTGGTAAAAAATATGTATCACCATGCGGGTATCTCCCTCAATGACGCGGTTCGTATGGCTACGCTTACCCCTGCCTCTATTCTTGGGCTGGCCGGGAAAAAGGGCCGGGTAGCCGCAGGATATGACGCAGATTTGATTCTGTACGGGGATGATGTGGAACCTTACTTTGTCATGGTCGGCGGCCGGATCATAAAGAATACACTTTGATGAATACAGGCATTTTTGAGATGGTTTGCTTCGGAATTGTGGTAGCAAATAGCTTGCTTTTGCATTTTGAAGTGATATAATGGTGGTGAAAATTATAGGGAGTACGAAGGTGAGAATGTGGCTAGACAAAGTTTGTGCGACTATGTTGTAGAAGAGATCCGTAATGAAATCATTGCTGGGAAATTGAAGAATGGCGATAAGCTGCCTGGTGAGTTTGAACTGGCGGATAAATATTCTGCCAGCCGCTTTACCATTCGGGAGGCAATGAAAAAACTGACCTCAATGGGGCTGGTGGATGTTAAGCATGGTGTGGGATCTTTTGTTAATATTCTTTCGCCAGAGTCATATCTGAAACCTCTTCTTCCCACCATTCTGATGAGTGATCAGGATATTCGTTCTGTTTGTGAAACCCGTATGGCGATTGAAACCCAAACGATTTCTTTGTGTGTAGAACGGATCACAGACGAAGAAATCGAAGAACTGCATAAACTGTGCCTCAGTATGGAGCAAGCGTTTGCGGAGGGGGATCACGCCGAATACAACCGCTATGACCTGGAGTTTCACTTGGCGATCGCTCGAGCGGCTCGGAATAAAATGCTGTATGAGATACTGGATAGTTTGCAAAGCTTGCTGGCGATTCAGATGACGCGAACAGTCGAATTGCCGGATTCCATTGAACATTCCATCAAGCGGCACAAGCTTATGGTGGAATTTCTTGTTGATAGAGAAGAAAAATTAGCAAGGGATATGATGGAGCTCCATATAGCAGACTCTCTGAATGCACTTCGCGGAGAAAAGAAATGATACGCATAGCTTTGGTTGGAGTGGAGAGCATGCATGCCGCTCGATTTGCTGAGCTTATAGCCTCTTTGGAAGGAAAGCAGAGGGCGCGCATAGTTGGTATTTGGGATACAAACAGCCAAAATGCGGAAAAGTTTGTGGCTCAGTATGCCCCGGATGCCAAAATAGCGGATTCGCTTGGCGACTTAGCGGAGTGCGTGGATGCGGCAATCATAACAGATCGTTTTGGTTCCAGACATTTTGAACAGGCCCGCCCCTTTTTGGAATGTGGAATGCCTGTTTTTGTTGACAAACCTTTGACGGCATCTCCTGGTGATGCTGCCGCATTGGTTCAGCTGGCCCGTGAAAGAAATGCCTGCGTTTTGTCAGGTTCTGGCTGCAAATTTGCTGGCGACACGTTGGCCCTGAAACAAATTGCAAAAAAGATGATATGTACTGACGAGCTGCACAGTGGCCACCTCCATTATGCTGCGGATTTGAAAAGTCCCTATGATGGATTTTACTTCTACGCATCACACGCGGTAGAAATGGTGCTGGAAATATTCGGGTACGATATAAAAAGCGTAATTGCTGTGGAAAAGGCAGGGAATGTAACCGCTATAGCTGGTTACAATAGATTTTCTGTAGTTTTAACGTTCGCACCCGATCAGGCGGTCCCGGTTTGTTTCCTTATTGGAGGCGGGAAAACCATTTCCTGGAGCATGAATATATCAGATATTTTTGCAAACCAGTTGAGTTGTTTTTTGGATATGGCGGAGTCAAAAAAGATGCCGTTATCCTATGAGCAATTGACACTCCCTGTATTTGTTATTGATGCAATACTAAGGTCGCTGGCTACCGGGAAAGAGGTTACGCTATCCTGACAGTTAAGCTGCTGTGGCTGGTGATAACAGTGCCCGTTGAATGAAAGAGACGGATATTGCATCAAAAAGTGCAAAATTTTGCGGTTTAATGGGCATGTTTGCATCGGGAAAATAAAAAGGCAGGCACACCTCACTTGGTGTGCCTGCCTTTTGTTTGAAATCTTTGCTGCTGAGTATCTGGGGGAAATTTGTTGAGGTGTATGGGAAAGGCGTGGAGACTTCTTCCTAGCTCTGCGCGATTTGCCGGGCGGCCTGCCAGGCCTCGCCCATGCAGGCCAGATGGAGTCCTTCGTTGGCGGTATTGCCCATGATATCACGGAGATCCAGCAGCAGAGCTTTCCGCAGATAGGCAAGCCCCTGTTCCTTCAGACCGTTTTGCAGGGCAAATAGGGCATGGCTTGCGAAGCTGAGGGTGGAATCGTGGAGGCAGATGGGCTCAAAATCCTCCCAGGCCGCCAGCTTTTCTTCGTCAGCAAACAGCTGCGGCATACGGGTCATCAGAAGCAGTACGTCGGCCTGCTTGATCACTCTGTACCGCTGCAGACGGTCAAAGCAGACCTGGTGATAACTGGCGCTGTCGTCCGGCTTGATCGTAAGCAAGTCCACGGGTTCCAGCAGATGCAGCGTCTCATCCTGGGCTAGCCTTCCGGTCATGGGGTCGCGTGGCCATTTGATGGCGGCACACAGGGCTGCCATGTGATCCAGTTCCTCCTGGGTGATGGCCAGTCGGGCGTACAGGTGGGGACGCTTTTCCCGCAGATCTGCTGCCGCCTGGATAGCCAAACGGAGATTGTGCTGTACCATCACATTGGTGAACAGGTTGTTGCAGGTGATGCCGCAGTACTCGTCGGGGCCCTTGCAGAACAGCAGGTCTGCCTCGCCTGTTTCGGGGCGATAGGTGTAACGGCTGACCCAGAAACGGGCGGTCTCCACCAATACTTCCGCAGCTTCGTTGAGATAAAAGGCCTCGTCGCCGGATTTCTTGCAGTAGGCATCCAGGGCAAAAGCTACATCGGCAGTAATATGGACTTCGCTGCAGCCGATGTCCCAGGTCTCACACTGCTCGCTGCCATCCAGAGCTGCCATCCAGGGGTAACGGGCTCCGGCGGTGTTCATTTTCTGGGAGTGTGCTTTTGCGGCGGGGAGGGAGCGGACCCGGTATGCACAGAGATTCCGGGCGGCTTCCTGGTCGTTTTCCAGAAAGAAGGGCAGCATGAAGAGGTCGGTATCCCAGAAGTAGCAGCCTTTGTAGCGGGCGTGGCTCAACCCTCGGGCGCCGATGCTGACGGTTGGGTCTTTGGCGCTGCAGCTGCCCAAAAGCTGGAACATAGCATACCGCAGCCCGGTCTGCAGGTCCTCGCCGTAGGCGGAGATATCCATATCGCAGATCTTCCAAGTGTTTGCCCATGCCGCTTTATGGGCAGCCAGAAGGGTATCATACTGCCAGTCTGTCGGGATACCGGCGATGCGGGGGTCTACATCCCGGGAGGTGAGGATGCCGGCAATTTTGTCGAAGGACAGCTTTTGGCCGGATGCGGCGGATACGCGATATACGCAGCAGGCGCCGCTGCTGTTGGTGCGGGAAAAATCCGGACAGGAAAACTGTACCTCCTGGGTAACCGTAAGACTGGTCCCGCGGATGGCAAAAGTACAGGAGATGCCTGTGTCGGATACGGAGATGCCGGTGGGCTGGGAGAGCTGGATGGTCTCTGTGTTGGCCTTGGTCTGGTCGTCGGGGATGGGGCTGTTGCAGCTGTCCGTCAGGATTCCGCTGGCGATGGTCACCATCATATCCGTATCGGGGATAAGTGTCATCCGCTGTAGGATAAGTGCGGGCTGCTCTTTGGGCAGAAAACGCTGATGCTCGATCTGTAGATTCTTTCCGTTGGCGGAGAGCGTGTAGCGCATGGTCAATAAAGCCTGACGCAGGTCGAGTGTCCGCTCGATATCGGATACCAGTTCGGCTTCCAGATTGTCGATCAGGACCGTTTCCCGGACGGGAGTGGGGAGGTTGACAAAGTCCGTGATCCCGGGTTTGATCTCCCCGAAAATCCCCGCCAGATAGAGGCCCTTCTGGATGGGGCGGCAGGCAGGTTCTGAGGAGACGTAGCCCCGGACGCCCATCCGGCCATTTCCCAGGAAAAAGATGCTCTCACAAAATTCATCTGCCCAGCCTGGGCCACTGTGGGAAATGGTCCATGGGGACAAGTGCAGATCATTTCGCATAGTTTCCCTCCTCCAGGGCGATCTTCATGCTGTGACAGAGAAAACCGGCACAGGTAGCAAAGGCGGCGCCTGTCATACAGGTGCCGCTGACAGGGTGGACGCTTTCGCAGGCGATGCCGTTATCCATATCCATGATCTCCAGTTCCTGGAAAGCCTGCTGGTCATAGCCGCACAGCAGGCTGTTGCACAGGCTGAGTACCCAGGGATAGGGGGCATGGGCGCAGCCGATCTCGGCGATGGGCTGCCCGAAAAAGCTGTAGGCGTAAGCAGGGGAACGGATCATGGATACGGTGGTGCGCCAGATCTCGTCATCCTTGCTGCAAAAACCGTAATACGGCAGCAGCTGCAAACTGCCGGGGGGTTCATCGTAAACATTGTGATGGCCTTGCAGATCTACTGACCAGCCAAAATAGGATTGTCCCGCATCGTCGTGAAAGACGCAGTGGGCATAGATGGCTGCTTTCACCTCTTCTGCGGCGGCAGTCAGAGATCCGTATTTTAGCGGATACAGCTTCGCCAGCGCCTGCAGCGTCCGCCAGACTAGCACGTTGTTGTAGGTGAGATAGGGGTATACGATCTCATCGTCGGTGGGCTGGAGAAATGTTTCATAGAGCGGAATACTGGGGTGCCGCATAGTTTCCAGTGTTTTCAGGATCTGGGAGATCCCTTTTTGTATGTCTGGTTCCTCCAGAATATCCTTGTGGCCGGTCTGATCCACATAGGCCTCCAGGGCGATAACGGGTGCCATCAGTTCATCCAACTCAAAGCCGGGCTCCAGAACGGTGCCGTCAATGTACCGGGAGTGGATGCCCAGATTCCGCCGCTGACGGCCAAAAACGTAGTGGAGGATCTGCTGTGCCAGGTCAGGGTCGGCATCCAGGATAGCCGGGAAAGCCCAGAGAAGGACATCCCGATCCCAGTAGGCGGCGCTGACATAGTAGCGGGTACCCCGGCTGGTGGCACAGACCAGCTCCTCGGTGTCCAGGGTAACACCGGTGGAGTAGAAGATGCAGAAGAACAGGTTGGTATTATAAATTTCTGTCAGCCGCGCGGTAGGCATGGGGCGGAGACGCTGTTCCAGCCACCTGACAGTACCCTGGTAGAGCCAGTCCCAGCCCCGGCGGAGCATCTCTTTGGCACTGGTAGCGGCGGCCACCTCCTCGTAGCCCAATCCCCAGTAGAAGGTCAGCTCACGGGTCTGACCTGGGGCAATGTTCTCTGTGCGGGATAGGGTATAGAACAGGGCATTGTCTCCTGATCTGTAGAAGTCGGCGGCGGTCTCCAGGTCGGACATAGGGGCGAAGGCAAACATGGGCGCGCCGCAGCGAAAATCAAAAATCAGGCTGTTGTTCCAGCCGCTTTGGTAGCAGTGGGAAGCACCGTCCAGAGGTTTATCCTCGTTGATGCAGTGCCAGCTGCTGTCCCAGCATCCCTTCATACCCCAGGTGATGGCGGCGCCATCCTCACCGGCGGTGAGGGAAAGCTTGACGGCAAAGCCCCGCTGTCCGATCGGGGGCAGGATTGTCATAGAGAACTGGTGGGTACCGGCCTGGGCGGTGAGGGAGGGAAGCCAGCAGCTCCGGCGCTCCCACTTCAGATCGGTGAGGGGAATATCCTGTCCCTCCTGAAGAATAAAGGGCTGGATCAGGGGGGCTTCTGCCCGGCCTCTGATCTCGATCATACCCTTGTGCTGCATGGAGAGGAAGGTGAGGTCTTCGATCCCTGCGGTTCGTTCATTGATTTTGGGCAAGGAGATCATCTCATTGCCGACAGGCAAATAGCGGTCCATAGGTTCACCTCGCTCGAATGTTTAAACGATTAAATTAATTATGTGGTTAAAGTATAACAAAAATAGCGGGGTTGTCAAGAATGATTTCAACAAAATGTTAATATACTGTTGACAAACTCAGAAAAAATGATTATGATTATCACAGCGGAAATTTAATCGGTTAAACTACTTGCAGAAAAGAGGGATTCCTATGGCTCGTGCCACGCTGAAGGATGTTGCCCAGAGGGCGGGGGTGACCACGGCCACGGTCTCCTATGCTCTCAGCGGGAAGCGTCCCATCTCCGAGGCCACTAAACGCCGGGTGATGGAGGCCATCGAGGAGCTGGACTATGTGCCGGACCTCAACGCCCGGGGGCTCAGTATGCGGGACTCCAAGCTCATCGGTGTGGTGGTGCCTCAGACCGAGCCGGGGGAGAGGCTCATGTTCCAGAACAGCTTCTACAGCGAGGTCCTGGGAAGTATCGAGTACTACGCCCGGCAGCAGGGGTATCACATCCTGATCTCCGCCACCGACGCTAACGAGAGCTATCTCACCCTGGCGAAGAAACGGAATCTGGACGGTATCATCGTCATCGGCATGTACCCGGACGAGTTTTATCAGCAGATGAAAAAGACCCAGATCCCCATCGTCCTCATTGACAGCTACTGCAACGACCACTACTACCACAATATCCGCATCGACGATGCCTACGGCAGCTATCTGGCTACCCGGTACATGCTGGAGTGCGGCCACACCCGTATCGCCTTCTTTGCCGGACAGATGAAGGAAAACGGCGTCATGAAAAAACGCCTGCTGGGATATCAGCAGGCTCTGGAGGAATTTCACGTTCCCTATCAGAAAGAGTACGTTTTTGAAGGGCAGATCGACTATACCAGCGGTATTGCCCTGGCCAATCGTCTGTTGGACGAGGATCTTCCCGCTACCGGCGTGGTGGCGGCGGCGGATATCCTGGCCATCGGTGCGGCCAAGGGATTTTTCGAGCGGGGGAAGCGGATCCCCGATGACTACTCTATCATCGGCTTTGATGATGTGGAGATCGCCCAGTACCTGACCCCGGGCCTCACGACCATCCGTCAGCAGATATCCCTGAAGGGGCAGAAGGCGGTGGAACTGCTGCTCAAGCATATCGAGGACCCCAGCCTTCCCAAGCAGGAGGAGATCCTGCCGCTGCAGCTGATGGTGCGGGGCTCCGTAAAAAATCTGAAGTAGAGTGTCCCGTTTGGCAGAAGGAGGTGTAAAAAAGCGGCTTGCATGCCCTCGCCAAAGCACATGCAAACCGCCTGGAAAAAAGCGTTGACCCACTCTTTTCGCCACATTTTATTGTAAGCGAAAAGAGCTGAAAAATCAATACATGGATTTAGGAGGAAAGAATGATGAAGAAGTCCAAGCTGTTTTCGCTGATCGCTTTGCTTTTGACCGCTGTGCTGCTGCTCACCGCCTGCGGCGGGAACAACACGGCGAACAACGCCGGTAACGGCGGTGATTCCACTCAGAACGATACCCAGGCCGACACTGCTGCAGAGCCGGTGACCATTACATACTGCAACTTCAATTCCTCCGGCGGCAACGAGGAGACACTGGCCAAAATGGTAGCTGCCTTTGAGAGCGAGTACCCCAACATCAAGGTAGAGGTAGAGACCATTGGCTATGACGACTACTTCACCCAGATGCAGACCCGGGTGGCCGGCGGCACTGCCCCCGACTGCTACGAGCTGAACATCGAGAACTTCGCCGCATACGCCAACAAGGGGATGCTGGCTGAGATCACCGGTGTGGATGTCAGCGGCCTCAATGACACTGCTCTGAACGCCTTCAAGGTTGACGGCAAGCAGTACGGCCTGCCGGAGAGTTTCTCTAACGTGGTCCTCATCTACAACAAGGACCTCTTTGATCAGGCTGGAGTGGGCTATCCCACGGATGACTGGACCCAGGCTGATGTTCAGGAGGCCGCGGAGAAGATCCGGGCCCTGGGCGATGATATCTTCGGTATCTGGCAGCCCATTACTTACAACGAGTTCTTCAAGGTAGTGGCTCAGTACGGCGGGGCTCTGCTCAACGAGGATAAGACAGAGTTTACCATCAACTCCCCTGAGAACCTGGAAGCTGCCACGGTACTGGTGGACCGGGTGCTGGTCTCCAATGTTCAGCCCAACGCGGTACAGCAGGGCGGCATGGGCGACTGGGATATGTTTATGAGCGGCCGGCTGGGCATGATCCCCACCGGTATCTGGGCCTTCCAGACCTTTACCGACGGCTGTGACTTTGCCTGGGACATTGCCGTGGAGCCCGGCAGTACCCAGAAGGCCACCCACTTCTTCTCCAACTGCGTGGTGATGAATCCCGACACTG
>ULUX01063628.1_pt1 | contig 64814 bp, 63 predicted proteins | sample 1958961 | NCBI WGS metagenome assembly ULUX01 (sample SAMEA4835773, study PRJEB28245) | human gut metagenome | biome: gut microbiome; material: fecal sample | place: Denmark | collected 2008 | reverse complement strand
TTCTACTACTAAAGTCTCACATCTATTGTAAAGCTACATTTCTTTAAATATCCGCGCAGCACGCCGTTGACGAAGCCATCTCTGCCGCGGCAGAGTTTTTTCGCCATTTCCGTAGTCTGGCCCACAGCGGCATAATCCGGTATTTTCTCAGCCTTTATGATCTGAAAGAGTCCAAGGCGGAGCAATATTTTTTCTCTTGCTTTGACTTTTTTGATACCGGAGGGTATGAGCTGGTCAAGGACATGATCCAGAAATATCTCCCCGGAAAGCACTCCGTGGACAAGCTCCCTTACAAAACGGGGATCATCAGGCCTGCTCTGTGTTATTATCTTATTGGATGCTATATTAGAATAAGCTCCTTTTTCTACAGACAAAAGTATGTCAAATGCTGCTTTCCTGTTGCGGTCCATCAATCTCTTCTTCCTCTGATAGCCAGTATCCTGAGAAGGTTGGCAACAGCCACCGCAAGGGACGCCACATATGTCATGGCAGCCGCCGATAGTACTTTTTTTGCGCCTCTTTCTTCGTCCTGGTATATGACGCCTGTGGCTTCCATCTGTTCAAGAGCCCGTCTGCTGGCATCAAACTCAACTGGCAGAGTTATCCCGTGGAAAAGTATCACTGCCAGAAAGAAAATGACTCCTATATTGAACAGCATATCTCCTATATAATTTTCTGCAGCTACCATTATGAGCCCTGCGAGGATGAGGATCCAGCTCAGCCTTGATGCCACATTGACCGCAGGAACTATGCTGTTCCTTACCTTGAGCGGCCCATAGCCCACAGCATGCTGTATGGCGTGCCCCGCCTCATGGCATGCCACGCTGACAGCGGCCACCGAGTCTATGGAATAAACCCCCTGAGAAAGCCTCAAGACTCTTGTGCGGGGATCGTAATGATCTGTAAGGTTACCCCTTATCTGTTCAATGGCCACATCTGACAAGCCGTTGGCATCCAGCACTTTTCTGGCAGCTTCTTCGCCTGTCAGCCCTCTTTGGTTCCTGACCTGAGAATATTTTTTAAAATTGCCGCTGACCCTGCTCTGAGCTATCAGGGTAAATACCATAGCCGCCAGGAACAGCATCATAGAGAATTCATATGTCATCCTTATTCTCCTTCGATCATTCAAACATGGTCCCTTCAGTCACATCATGGCCTTTGATATATTCCGATACCTTCATCCGTTTTTTTCCAGGGACCTGTAATTCTTCTATTACGAGTATTTTTCCTCCGCAAGATATTTTAATACCTTCTGGTGATACCCCCACGACCGTGCCTGACGGCTTATCTATGTTTCGATCATCAGGATATGCTTTCCATATTTTTACTGTCTGCCCTCTGTAGGAGCAGAAAGCTCCCGGCCATGGATCATACGCCCTTATCAGGCGTTCTATCTCCTCCGGGCTCCTGGAAAAGTCCAGCTTTCCATCTTTTTTGGAGATCAGCCCGGCGTATGTGGCCTTGCTTTCATCTTGCGGCACCGAAACTGCGGTACCGTCTTCAATGGACCTCAATGTCTGTATCAGCAGCCTTCCTCCTGCCTGTGCCAATGCGTCGTGGAGACTGCCGGAATTCATCCGGCCTATGGATATTTCTTCCTGGGATATTATATCTCCTGTATCCAGGCCCCTGGCCATCTGCATTATGGTCACACCTGTCTTTTCTTCTCCGTCAGCTATTGCTCTCTGGATCGGTGAAGCTCCTCTGAGCTTAGGCAAAAGGGATGCATGGACATTGATACATCCGAATCTGGGAAGTGTCAGCACCTCTTGGGGCAGTATCTGGCCATACGCAGCCACTATTATGATGTCCGGCGCAATGTCTTTAAGCCGGTCCATTACCTTTTCATCTCCGCCAAGTCTCTCCGGCTGCATGATGGGGGTGCCATGTCCTGCAGCCAGCTCCTTTACAGGAGTTACCTGTATTTTCTTCCCTCTGTCTCTGGCCCTGTCAGGCTGAGTTATGACAAGCTCAACTGTGTGACTGCTTTTATACAGATAATCCAATATGGTCGCAGAAAATTCCGGAGTTCCCATAAATACTGTTTTCATGCTCAGTTACTCCCATCCTGCTTTTTTTCGTCCGAGGGTACGCCTTCCTCGTCTGCCTCTTCGATGGCCTCCCTGACATTGGTAGCTTTATCGGTATATAAAATACCTTCAAGATGATCGTACTCGTGACACATTACTCTGGCGTCAAAGTCGTCAAATTCATATGTCTGTCTGACACCATCCAGGTCAAGGGCTTCTATTTTTATGTGGGACGGTCTGTCAACCGTGCCTATGAGACCCGGCACGCTCAGACAGCCTTCATCTCCTGTCTGGCTTCCGCTCTGTTCAAGGATCACCGGATTTATCATATAATATACTCTGCCCGGTTCAGGTTCAGCTACAAACATCCGCCTCATGATCCCCACCTGCGGAGCCGCTATCCCTACGCCAAACTCAGCTCTCATGGTTTCGAGCATGTCTGTCATGGTCTGTCTTATCCGTTCGGTCACTTCTGTGACTTCCCTGCAATGTTTTCTCAGTATCTCGTCGCCTTCTGTTACGATATGTCTTAAGGCCATAATCCTTTTACCTCCGGTTACTAATATGCGCTGTAAGGGTTGACATCAATATCTATATTGCACTTAAAACCCTCGTTTATTATCTTTTTATTGAAATTTTCCAGGTGAAAGATGTATTGATTCCTTTCTCCTTTTGGACATTTTATCAGAAAGTATGCCCTGACCGAATCTTTGCTCTTAAAGCTCATCGACCTTTTGGGTCCCAGGATCTTTCCGCCATGAAGGCCGTCCATGGCCCTGCGCAGATAATCTGCGGCCCTGTCGGCACATTCAAAGGCTTTTTCCGCCTCTTCCGATGTGAAATTTACCATTATAAGGTCTGTAAAAGGCGGATAATCCATGAATTTTCTCAGTTTTATCTCCTGGTCGAAAAAATCATCATAATCATGGGCAGCCGCTTCTTTCAAAGCATAATTGCCTGGTTCATATGTCTGGATCACCACATCTCCGCGGATATCTCTTCTGCCTGCCCTGCCTGCCGCCTGAGTCACAAGCTGGAAAGTCCTTTCTGCAGACCGGTAGTCAGGAATGTTCAGGCCGGTATCTGCGGCTATTATGCCGACAACGCCGACATTATCAAAGTCAAGTCCTTTGGCAACAAGCTGTGTGCCCACAAGTATGTCGGTTTTTCCGTCAGAAAAGTCATCCAGGATCTTATCCATATCTTTTCTTGACTTTATGGCATCTATATCCAGTCTGGCTGAAACGGCTTCAGGAAAGTATCTGTTTACCGCCTCCTCAACTTGCTGAGTGCCTATTCCGAAATATTTTATATATGAACTGCCGCATTCCGGACATCTTTCCGGCACAGGAAAGGTCCTCCCGCAATAGTGGCATACGAGTTTTTCAATGTTTTTATGATATGTCAGAGAAATACTGCATTCGGGACATTTCATCACATGGCCGCATTCGCGGCAGGAAATGAAGCTTGAATATCCCCTTCTGTTCTGCAGCAGGATGACCTGGCGGCCGTTGCCCAGTTCCTCTTTCATCAGTTCAAACAGCCTGCGGCTGAATATGGTATTATTGCCGGCTTTCAGCTCCTGCCGCATATCGGCTATCTCCACACGGGGCAGAGGCGTCTTGTTGAAGCGTTCTCTGAGGGTCAGCAGTTCATATATGCCCTGCTTCGCCCTGTAATATGAGACTACCGAAGGGGTCGCACTGCCCAGGATAAGGACTCCGTCATAAGAAGATATCCTCTTGTAAGCTATATCCACCGTATCATACTTGGGCGTCATGTCAGCTTTATAGCTAGGCTCCTGCTCCTCATCCATGATGATAAGGCCCAGATCTTCGACAGGTGCAAACACTCCCATCCTTGCTCCTATCACGATCCTGGCCCTGCCGTCTCTTATCCTCTCCCATTCGTCATATCGTTCCCGCTGTGTAAGCCTGCTGTGCATAACGGCAATGATATCTTTGCCGAACCTTCCGGCAAATTCCCGGATTATCTGCTTGGTAAGAGAGATTTCCGGCACCAGCATTATTGCTGTCTTGCCTTTACCCAGGACTTTATCTATTGCCTCCATATAGACTTCGGTCTTGCCGCTTGCCGTAACCCCATACAGCAGAAAAGACTCCTGCCGTCCATCTTCGATGGCCCGGCTGATCTTGGAAACGGCGGTCATCTGTTCTCCGGTAAGCCGTTCCGGCCGTTCATAATGACCGCTTATGCCTTTGTATGGTTCTTTTTCCTTTCCGGGTCTTGGAGGCTTTCCCTCTGCAATGAAACATCTGAAGGCATCGTGATATCTGATCCCGTACCGCTGTTTCATCCACAAAGCCGTCCTGACGATCTCCTGTGTCAGGTATGCAGGCCTGAGCACCTGCAAAACGGGTTTTATCTTATCTGCGGGACAGTCCGTCCTGCTGGCCGTCCCGCAGACTATAGCTTTTTTTACAGTATCATGGGGACCGAAAGGCACCGAAACAAGATCTCCGGCCTTTACATCCTCATCTGCGCTGTAAGTAAACAGGTTGTCTGTATATCTGCTCTTATTGTCTACAACTGCATTTATGTAAATCATTATCTTTTAGAGCAGGTATATGTTGTTTGCTTTACAGGCCTCCACCATTTCGTCAGGCCATACAGATACCTGCGCTTCTCCTATATGAGCTTTTCTAAGGAAATACATGCACAGACGGCTCTGTCCGATTCCTCCTCCGATGGTGTACGGAAGTTTGTTTTCAAGCACTGCCTTCTGGAAAGGCAGCTCGGCCCTCTCCTGGCAGCCTTCAGCTTTGAGCTGGCGTGCCATGGCATCAGCATCAACTCTTATGCCCATGGAAGATATCTCAAATGCCCTGTCAAGGATATCGTTCCAGAGTATGATGTCGCCGTTGAGTTCCCAGTCATCATAGTCAGGAGATCTGCCGTCATGTTTTTCTCCTGATCTGAGCCTTCCTCCTATTTTCATTATGAACACCGCTCTGTGATCTTTGGTCACGGCATCTTCTCTTTCCTTTGGAGTCAGGTCAGGATACATGTCTTCCAGTTCCTGAGTGGTCACAAAAAAGATCTCGTTCGGAAGTTCTGTATAAAGGTCTTTATATAGCCTGTTCACATAGTCTCCCAGGTTTTTCAGAGAGTTGTATATGGTAACGACTGTTTCCTTCAGATATGCTTCGGTCCTCTGGTCTTTTGTTATGACCTTTTCCCAGTCCCATTGATCCACATATACGGAATGGAGGTTGTCGAGTTCTTCATCTCTTCTGATGGCGTTCATATCGGTATATATGCCATGTCCGGGCTCTATGCCGTATTTTCCCAGGGCCATCCTTTTCCACTTTGCAAGAGACTGGACTACTTCCACTTCCATTTCGTCAATATCTTTAAGGGTGAATGATACTCTCCTTTCAACGCCGTTGAGGTTATCGTTGAGTCCGGTCTTTGGGTCTACGAAAAGAGGCGCCGAAACTCTGCGCAGGCTCAGGCCGTATGCCAGTTCCTGCTGAAAATAATCTTTGATCTTTTTAATTGCCCTCTGGCTTTCCATCAGGTCTATAACAGGGCTGTAGTCTTTGGGTAATATCAGGTATGACATTTTTGTTCCTCCAAGTCATCAAATTATTTTTTAGAAAATTCACATCCGCAATAGTTCTGCCTGTACAGTCCGTATTCCCTGGACATCTGTATGCTTTTCTGGAACCCTGCTTTCTTCTTGAAATCCATGTCGAGGAATTCCAGTCCGTATGCGTTGGCGATTTCACATCCTATGGCAGAAACCATGCTGTAGCTCTTGTGCGGGCTCACCGTCAGGGTGGTCCCAAAGAGCTGATTACCTGTACGGATTGCTGCCTGCGCCGTTCTTTCTAGACGGAGCCGGAAACATTCCGTACACCTTGAGCCCCCTTCCGGTTCTGATTCGAGTCCCTGCGCCGCCTCATAGAATTCTTCAGGCATATATTCGCCTTCGATGAATTCTATCTTATCTTCATCGGGCAGTTTCTGGTTGTATTTTTTTATGAAATCGATCTGCGATTGTTTTCGCTTCTCGTATTCCTCTCTGTCTGTTATGTTTGGATTATAAAAGAATATCGTCACCTTATAGACCGGCACGAGCCTTTCCACGCATGCAGTGCTGCATGGGCCGCAGCAGGAATGGAGCAAAAGCCTGTTCTTTATGACTTTTACTTCAACACCCTGTCCTATTATCCCTCTGTTGTCTTTGTGTCCTGTACATGTCTGAGCCTGAGGCTGTGTCTTTTTTACCATCGGTGATCCCTCATGATGTCATCTTTGACAAATCTGACTTTTTATAATACTATTAGATTATACTACAAGACCTTGACATTTCAAAGGATTAAAGCGTATATGAACAAAAAAAATAATATCTCCATACCTGAACATTTCCAGGGCCGCCGCTTTTTTCCGGCCGATCTGTGGCTGAAAAAACATTTCGGCCAGAAAACCATAAAGCTGGCCATTGACGGCGGCTTTACCTGCCCCAACCGGGATGGCAGCAAGGGCACAGGCGGATGTACTTTCTGTTCAGATTCAGGTTCCGGCGAATTTGCATCTTCCATCGACGAACAGATCGCCCTCCTGTCTGAAAAATGGCCGAAAGCCAAATATCTGGGATATTTTCAGAATCACACTAATACTTACGGACCTGCGGCGCTGCTGCGGGAAAAATTTTATTCTGTCCTTGACGATCCACGGATAGAGGGTCTCGTCATCGGCACACGCCCCGACTGTCTGCCGCCGGAAACCCTCGGCCTGCTTTCCGAGATAAACCGGGACCATTTCATGTGGATCGAACTGGGACTCCAGACAATACACCGCCAAACAGCACAGGAAATCAACAGGTGTTATGACCTTTCAGTGTTTGATAAAGCTGTCTCTGCCCTTTCCGATCTTGGCATAAAATATGTTGTCCATCTTATCCTGGGGCTGCCGGGAGAAACAGATGAAATGATGCTACAGTCTGTAAGATATGTATCCTCGCTGCCGGGCCTATTCGGCATAAAGCTCCACCTTTTAAACATAGTCAGGGGTTCGGCCATGGAAACAGCATATAAAGATTATATGCCATTTGACTCCATAGATTCATATGTGGATACGGTAGTCCGCTGTCTTGAGATCATACCTGCTGACATAACGATACACAGGCTTACGGGAGATGCTCCCCGCTCCATCCTCATCAGCCCTCCCTGGAGTTTCAACAAGCGTACCATTTTGAACAGGATAAACGAACAGCTCAATCTCCGAGATACTTGGCAGGGGAAAAAGCTGTTATGTATACTTGACCATTAGATGTAAAAAGGGACTTCCGCTCAAGGCGGAAGCCCCTCAGATATGCTCTTTTCTCCGGCGTTTTACTCAGGACGGCTAATTATCTGCACCTGGATCAGTATCCGGCTCTTCTTTCTCATGACCGGTTTCTCCGTTATCATCTTCGCCCATCTGATCTGTGCCTGATCCATGCGAAGCGTCATCCGGGGTGTCTTGGTCTTGTGAGTACGGAATCTGCGGAGCTTTACGAGGTTTCTTTCTTCTCAGTATCTTTACCTGCAATACCATGACTGCCACAGCCAGAGCGGCAACCGTTGCACCCAGTCCTGCAAAGAGGATCTTGTCGGAGGCCGTCATTCCCTTTTCTCCACCGTCAGGCTTACCGGAATCCGATAAAAGGTTGGCATATTCCATGGCCTCATCTGCTGTCATCTCAACCCGTTCTGAAAAAGTATCGGTTTCTTCGTCATAGAAAAACCATCTTGAGTCTCCGGTTTCGGGATCAATCAGCAATGCAAGAGTGTATTTGAGCGCATTATCTTTTATAACAGGTATCTCATGATCTCCATACTGAGCTATGGTCATGGTAAATCCTGTGGGGAAATCATTTTCTGTAAAAGTATCGTTTACGATATATTCCTTATCGCCAACTGTTGTCTTGATATCTTCAGCAGGATTTTGAGCGTCCCCGCCATTGGGATCCTCGGTATCGGTTCCTTCAGAAGATGAGCCGTCACCGCTTCTTATGATCGTGATCGTATATGTCTTTGTCGTCCCGTTTTCTGCAGTCACCGTTACCTTTCTTGTATTGGTCCCCACCGACAGATACATGGATCCTGAGACTGATATGGACGCTCCCGAATCGGCCGGTGTAGCGCTGATGGTGCAGACGGTGACATCATTATCCACATTTACCGTATATGATGTCCTTGAGGCTGAAAATGACGGTGACAAAGTCCCTGCCGATACGCTGAGGGAAGCCAGATTGGCGTTGCCGGAAGCGGAGGATGAGGAGTTTGTCACGGTTACGGTAGTTGATTTTGACGGTACGCTTAATTGATTAAAGTCATAGTCAACAACATCATGTGAAAAGGATATCGTCGACGACCCTGCTTTCAAAGCTTTGAATGTTACTGTAACGGATAAAGTTGAACTTTGGTTCCCACTTCCTGCAATAACCCGTATTTCTCCAGAAGCAGTCGAAGGTCCTTCTCCTCCTGAAGGTGGTGATTGATATTGCAATATAGATGGATCATACTTTATAACAGTAGTCGCTACCCCAAAGGTTGCTCCCGAATAAGTATAAGTTATCCTCACCGTATCTCCGACATTATATTTGCCCCCTCCTGAGACCGAAAAGGATGCCGAAGCGCCAAAAACAGTAGCTGTATTAAAAGCTGAGATCACCAGCAAAGTGATAACCATCAGCAAGATCAATCTTTTCCTCATAGTTAGTCCTTTTCTTAGTTGGTTATTGTATATGTGCCGATCACATGACGAGATAAGAACAATGCATCCACCGAAGTGATCTTACCGTCTCCGTTAATGTCGGCTCCAGAGAAATACGCCCCTGTAAGGTCATATGTACCTACTATGTACCTCTTTGCAAAAAGCACATCCACCGACGAGCAGTTTCCATCACCGCTCACATCTCCCTTTATGACGATGATGTGGCTCTTTGCCGCAGTGCTGCCGCTGTAGAGGACAGCTCTCATTCCTGTACCCACATTGCCGGAAGTCACTTCCCTGCCGTCAGAGTCCAGGATCTTCATCGTATATCCGCTGGGCACGGTCACATTCGACTTAAATGTGCTGACAGATGTTTTAAGATCGACTCCCGTTATATTGCTGCCTATTGTGTATTCCGAACTGGTAATATCCGCTCCGCCGGAAGAAGACTCCCTTGCGACCGTTATGGTATAAGTTTTCTTCACGCCGCTGGAAGCAGTCACGACTACATCAACCTCCGTAACATTTCCCGTCAGGTTCACCCTGCCTGTTCCGGAAACAGTCGCTCCCGAATCGTCGGCAGATGCATTGACTGTGATGTAGGATGTGTCGCTTGGCACCACAAGTTCATATTCAAATGTATACATGCTGAATGCCGGCGTCAGGCTGTATCCCGATACGCTCAGGCTGTCAAGGAAATAATTGTTATTTCCGCTTCCCGGAGCCGGACAGGCCGCAGTAGGCATGCCGCTGTAAACAGGAATGTAAAAAGTGATGGCGCTGTCCAGATCATATCCCTGTCTAAGGTTTGCCGCCTCCTGGGAAGCTCCGGCCACATTGGTCATATACTGATGGGTAGCTACACTCGACAGGCCGTTCATCACATTGAATTTTTTCAGATACAGTGTATCCTGATTATTATTTATATAGCTCGTTGCGTAGTATATCGCCCCGCCTACTATTGACTTTACCCTCGTATTCCAAGGCCGGTTGTATGATGTTCCCTCACTCGCATACATGAGGCCATAGGTCACGGCATCATAGCCGCCCGATGCATAAGCCCTTATGTTGAAGAAATTGTAATATCCCTCATATCCGTTCACCTTGCCGGAAATGCTGTTGCCGCTGCCGTCCCGTCCCTGCTCCACCAGTATCATGGAAGCAAGGACATATGGATTGGCTCCCGACTGCTGGGCCGCATAGATCAGCACATCTGAATATGTGTCATATCCGGCTTCCGGGAATTTATCCGCCAGAAAAGTCCCTGCCACCAGCTGCTGGAGTCCGGACTTGGTCTGTGTCTGAGAGTCATAGGAATGAGCCATGAACTGGAAGATACCGCCTTCTGTAAGGAAATTCCTGGGATCCATGTAGTATTCCACTATGGACTTGGAGGCAGCCACCCAGCCGCCGCTGTCAAATTCTATATAATTCCCCGATGAATCGACGGCTCCCGGTTCGCTGGATTTCCATGAGTCAGGAGAACTCTTATGTACGAGATTTGTCGATACGCTTGCTGTTTCTTTTGCTATCACATCACTCCAGCTCAGGCCTGTATCATGCGCCTTGAAAACCCATTCCGGATGTGAGGCATGAAGCTGTCTGAGATAATATTTGTAGCTTTCCGGAAAACCTTCAGCAGTCAGCGCAGCTTCAAAGTCCTTATCGTAAACATAATCTTTGTTTTCATCAAGTATAAGGTACTCTCCGCTCACATATCCTGCTTGTCCATTATAGCTTATCTTATACCAGTCTCCTTCTTTATCCGTGACTGTGACCACCGTCCCATTATCAAGGGTATATAAAACGCTGTATGTAGTACCGGGGCCGGATCTCACATTTAGGCCGATCGAGCTGTTTACAGTCGCAGTCGTCTGGGTAAATTCTTCCTCAGAGCTTATGGTCACATAATCTGCGCTTATATAGCCTGTCCGTCCGTTGTAATTGATTATGTACCAGTTTCCGCTCTGTCCTGTTATGGTCACCGAAGATCCGTAAGAGATCCCTCCGATGATATCATAATCAGTACCCGGACCGGATCTGACATTTACTCCGATGTCTATGTTTATCACGCCCACCGAAGCCGCCCGAGCCTTGTCAGCAGTCATCAGGGCCAATCCCCATATCAGGATCAATGCAGCTATTATAATGATAATGGATGTGTTTCTATGTGTCCTGTCTGTCAAAGTTATCGTCTCCTGTCCGCTTTACTTACTTATTCTCGCTGAACCGTCCGTCATTGTAATGTTTTCTGCAAAGTGAAACGTACATATCATTGCCGCCTATCACCACCTGTTCGCCCTGCTTGACAACTTTTCCGTCTATCACCCTGGCCACCATGGTAGCTTTGCGCCCGCACCAGCATATGGTCTTGATCTCTTCTATCTTATCCGCATAAACAAGCATATAATATGACCCTTCAAACAACTCGTTGCGGAAATCATTTTTAAGGCCGTATGCCAGCACCGGAACATCGCAGCTGTCTACTATCTCCACCAGTTCCTGAACATGGTGTTTTTTTAAGAACTGGCATTCATCAATGAGAACACAGTCGATCTTTCGCTTCTCGTTTTCTCTTATATAAAGTTCCAATATGTTTGTATCATCATTTACCACTATGGCTTCTCTCTGTATTCCTATCCTTGATGTTATGACGCCTATACCGTATCGGTCGTCTACGGAAGGTATGAGAGCCAGAACATGTTTGCCCCTTTCTTCATAGTTATATGCGACCTTGATAAGCTCGATGGATTTGCCTGCGTTCATCGTGCTGTATCTGTAGTATAACTGCGCCATATCGTCCTCCTGATAGCAAAATATATCTTTAAATATTTTACTCTAAAAAGCTAAGAAAATCAATGTCTTTAATAAGCCTTGACGCATTTTATGCCCTGCCCTGCCGCCATCGGCAAAAAACAGTTTAAAACATTGCGCTTTTGTTATATACTGTTCCTATATCGTAAACAAACATAAGGGAGCAACTTGCATATGGAAAGTCTGATAATACTGATCTTGAAATGTCTCTTACTCGGCATTATATGGGCAGCGCTGCTCATACCTGTGATCTTTAACCGCGGAGGATGGCTGAAATATCTGATAACAGTCCTTGTTATAGCCCTGCTGTGTTTTCTCCTCAGAAACTGGGCCGGCATCATCAACAGGATGACCGTCATAGCACTCATAACCCTGGTGATATCATGGATAACATCCATGGCTGTTTTTGACAAGGAGTCAAAGATAAAATCAAAGGTCATTTCTTTTGCCTGCGTAATGTCAGCAGCCGCATATCTGATATCTACATGGGTATATTTTGATATCTTATGATACGGTCTTAAAGCCGCATCCATTGCCGGCGGCCCCGTATATGAGAAATATCCGGTACTCGCCATACCGGATATTTTAAGTTCGGTCACAAAGCCAGGCGATGCTGCCAGTCATACCTCCGCATCCCCGTAAAACTGCCGCTGCAGCGATCTATACTTTTCTGTTTTTCACAGCCTCTTACTTCGCACATTTTACAAGGATCGATGTTGACTTCCGGAAGCTGGATAAGCTCTGTACCGATTCCGTTCTCATGAAGTTCCTCAAAAACTGTGCTGATGAGGATTGCTGTGTTTCCATCTTTGCATGAACTGCCGTTAATGCCGATTACTTTCGTAGTGTTGATCCTTCCTTGTATTTAATCGAATGTTCGTTCTATGTCAACGGCCGCCCCTATTGATGCGGCCCTTACACATAAAAATAGCCCCTCGGACATTCGTCAGCAAGGGACTATCTTTTTAAAAAAATGGTGCCCAGATCCGGAATCGAACCAGAGACACGGGGATTTTCAGTCCCCTGCTCTACCTACTGAGCTATCTGGGCATACATTTTAAACAATATGGTGGGCCTTCAGGGACTTGAACCCGGGACCTGCCGGTTATGAGCCGGATGCTCTGACCAACTGAGCTAAAGGCCCACATCTTGATGTGGTCGGGGTGGCAGGATTTGAACCCGCGGCCCACTGGTCCCAAACCAGTTGCGCTACCAAACTGCGCTACACCCCGAAAGTCATATATAATTGGCAGGGGCAGAAGGACTCGAACCCTCGACACGTGGTTTTGGAGACCACTGCTCTACCAACTGAGCTATACCCCTTCATATGGTATAAATGGCGGAGAAGATGGGATTCGAACCCATGCGGCCCTAAAATGAACCCTAACGGTTTAGCAAACCGTCCTCTTCAGCCACTTGAGTACTTCTCCAGCTTACCTATGGCGGAGAGGGTGGGATTCGAACCCACGGCCCCTTGCGGAGTCACTGGTTTTCAAGACCAGCTCCTTAAACCACTCGGACACCTCTCCATGTCCGATACTTGCATGATCGCCGCGGTATGATATGGTGACCCATCGGAGATTCGAACTCCGGACACCTTGATTAAAAGTCAAGTGCTCTGCCGACTGAGCTAATGGGTCACGCTTGGCTGGGGTAGCAAGATTCGAACTTACGAATGCTGGGATCAAAACCCAGTGCCTTACCGCTTGGCGATACCCCAAAATATTGGTGAGCCCACAGGGATTCGAACCCCGGACACACGGCTTAGAAGGCCGTTGCTCTATCCAGCTGAGCTATGAGCCCACAAAATAGTGGAGCGGATGATGAGAATCGAACTCACGCCATCAGCTTGGAAGGCTGAGGTTCTACCATTGAACTACATCCGCACGATTAAAAATTGGAGCGGAAGACGAGATTCGAACTCGCGACCCTCGCCTTGGCAAGGCGATGCTCTACCCCTGAGCCACTTCCGCATATTTGTTGGTCGAGGGAGATGGATTCGAACCATCGAAAGCTCAGCTAACGGATTTACAGTCCGCCCCCTTTGGCCACTCGGGAATCCCTCGACATTATTGGAGCTGGTGGAGGGAATCGAACCCCCAACCTGCTGATTACAAATCAGCTGCTCTACCGTTGAGCCACACCAGCGAAGGAACTGTTAAAAAAGTTGGCGACCTGGAACGGGCTCGAACCGTCGACCTCCAGCGTGACAGGCTGGCATTCTAACCAACTGAACTACCAGGCCATCTAATGGTGGGCGCTATAGGGCTCGAACCTATGACCCTCTGCTTGTAAGGCAGATGCTCTCCCAGCTGAGCTAAGCGCCCCCGCGTCAGTAAAGTTGCTCGACACATTTATTAACTATACAGTACTTTCATAAAATTGTCAAGGATTTTTTAATATTTTTTCAATTTCTTTTTTTACAGTCGCTGTGGTTTCCTCTGCAAGCCTTGCTTTTCCTAATGTTACGCTGTTTATGAGGCTTTTGACTTCTTCTGTCTTTTCCGGCAGGCAAGAAAGATCTGCCTCCACCACATTGGAATATATTATGTTTTCTATTGCAAAACTTTCTCCTGCAAGGCTCTGTATCTTTGCTAAAAATGTATAATCAAAGACATATTTCAGCAGGCACTGTTCTATTATATCACATATTCCGGCTTTTTCAATAGCAAGTTTTACGGAAGATGTATATGCCCTTACCAGCCCGCCTGTTCCAAGCTTTATGCCGCCAAAATACCTGGTCACGACCACTGCCGTATCAGTTATTCCCTCTGCAGTAAGAAGCCTGACGATGGGCGCACCGGATGTTCCCTGAGGTTCTCCATCGTCCGAGGCCCATTGTATCTGCATTTTATCTCCGATGACCATTGCAGGGACATTATGGGTGGCATCCTTATTTTTTTTCTTTATCTCCACGATGAAAGCGTCCGCTTCTTCTCTCGAAGAAACAGGCCTTACATGGGCGATGAACCTCGACCGTTCTATTGTCTGTTCCGCCTCCGCTTCTTTGCATAGGGTACTGTATAGCTTCATCTGTATAGTTTCTCCTGTATCATTTCCATCAGCCTGTCAATGTTTTTGCCCGTTTTGGCTGAAATCTCAATAAGTTCTTCTCCCCTTACAGGAATTATCTCCTGATGCGGCAGATCTGTCTTGTTGAATACCAGGATCTTGTCCTTTCCCGCTGCGCCTATCTCTTCAATGACCTTGTCTGTAACCTCTATCTGGAAGTCGTGCTCATCATAAGAGGCGTCTACCACATGGAGGATAAGGTCGGCATAAGCCACTTCTTCAAGGGTGGCTTTAAAAGCCTCCACCAGTGAATGAGGCAGGCCGCTTACAAAGCCTACGGTATCAACAAGTACAAAGATTTTTCCTGACGGCAGCTTCACTCTGCGCTGCTGAGTATCAAGAGTCGCAAATAACATGTTTTTTTCTGTCACTGACTTATCTGATCTGGCAGTTGCCGAAAGGATCCTGTTCATGATGGCTGATTTGCCCGAATTGGTATATCCCACAAGGGCGACGACCGGAACACTGTTCTTCTCTCTCCGCGCCCTCTGAACGCTTCTTGTCCGGGTTATGTGGGCGATCTCTTTTTTTATGTCGTTTATCCGCCTTTCAATATGCCTTCTGTCTGTTTCCAGCTTTTTTTCTCCCGGTCCCCGTGTTCCTATGCCCCCTCCCAGCCTTGAAAGGGATTTGCCAAAACCTGTAAGCCTTGGCAGCCTGTATTTCAGCTGTGCCAGCTCTACCTGGAGCTTTCCCTCTTTTGAGGCTGCCCTTGCAGCAAAGATATCCAGGATCAGTATCGTCCTGTCTATCACTCTTGCCCCTGTGGCTTCTTCGAGATTTCTCATCTGCATGCCTGTCAGTTCATCATCAAAGATGACCGTATCTGCTTCCATGGTGCTGACGGCTTCTGCCAGTTCTTCCACCTTCCCCTTTCCGATAAAGGTGGCTGTATTTGGTTTTTCCGCTTTCTGGGTCATTATCCCGGCTACGGTAACGCCGGCTGCCTCCGCCAGACCTTCCAGTTCTTCTATGGAACGCCGGGAATCCTTATCCCGGATCAGCCCGACCAATATCGCGCTGTAATGTTCCTCTGTGATGACTTCGTTGTTTTCGTTAAATCTGAGCATGATGTTATTCTATCACAAGTTTTATTCGATTGCATCCATAATATTATCTTCAGGGACTACCACATAACTGTCCGGCACTTTCCCTACGATTATCGCCTCGGCCAGAAGGACTTTCCTGTCTATTTCCGCCACCTTGTCCGTAAAGGGGGCTATTATATGGACCTGGCTGGTGACTGTACAGTAAACAAAGTACCGCGTCTGATTTATACCTTCAGATTCAAATTCTGTTTCCACCTGAAATTTGGTGAGACTGAGCGGCTGCACCCTGACAGATGCGGTAAAAGGAAGCTGGGACAACAGGCTGTTCCCTGTTATGACGCCCAGATTGACCCGTACTTCTTCCATATCAGACATGCTGTATGTTTCCTCCACATTTTTGGAAAAAGACAGCACAAGCTTATTTATGACCCTTGAATCGGATTGTATGTACTGTATATTACCCTCGCTGTCCCGGCCTATATCTAAAATGGGTTCTCCCAGGCTTTCGTCATAAAATCCCTGCTGCAGGCTGGTATTTATCTTGGTGGCAACGATGTTGACCGCTATCGCCTCTGCCGTCGCTTCAATATTTTCACCGAATGTGTCTTTTAGCAGCGCAAGGGTTCCCGCTGCAGCAAGCAGAAATCCTGCGAAGATCACCAGCCATCTCTTCATACAAAAACCCCCTCTTGCATACTATGACGCATTCGGGGGTTTTGTTCATTATCTGAGTTTTTCAGCTTCTTTACGGAAAAACGGGTTTATTATCAAGATACGCGTACCTCTCATACCCATAGATCTGGCCCTGATGATCCCGGCGCTTTCAAGCTTGCGCAGAGCGTTTACCACCAGAGAATTTGTCATATGGTATTTTTCGGCGATCTTGCTTGTCACTATGTCCCCTTCATCACCTCTGAATTCTTTAAGGACAGTGATGACCGCTTCCTTCTCCGATGCAGAAAGTGATGACAGGGCAAGATCCACCGAACTTTTGAGCCGGTTCTCCTCTTCTCTGGCAAACCTGTTGTTCCTCTGTATTTCAAGTCCCACAACGGCTGCCCCGTATTCGCACAAAGCTATATCTTCTTCTGAAAATTCTTCCTCGTATCTGGCCGCTATAAGAGTGCCCAGCCGTTTTCCGCCGCAAAAGCTCGGTATGATGCAATGGTATTTTTCTGACATCTCATAGCTGCTGCCGAACATCCTGAGGATATCTGCTCCCTTTATGTTGGCTTTAGTCTCGGTGATCTGGAGGAAGTTCTCATTATGAGCAGGCACCAGTCTTTCCATGCCTCTTCTGTCTACCATCAGCGATGAGTCCTCTTTGTTTATATATCCGGTTCCTAAGACTTTTCCATCGGAATCTGTTATATATACATTGGCACTGAGCACCTGGCTCAATATCTCACTCAACTGCCCGTAAGAAAAACTGCCTGTGGTGCTTTCAGTGAGTACCCAGTTAAGTTTCCTGATTTTACTGAGGATCTTGCTTGACATTTGCCTGCTCCAATCTGACTACAATATGAACCTGTCCAGATCTTCCTTGTGGATGGTCTCCTGGAATTTTTCTTTTACATAGTCGGCGTCTATTACGATCTTTTCCTGCTCAACATCAGGTATGTTGAACGAAATATCTTCAAGGAGCTTTTCCAGCACTGTGTGCAGCCTTCTTGCCCCTATGTTTTCTGTCTGCTCGTTCATCAGGTACGACATGGTCGCGATCTCGTCGATGGCGCCTTCTGTAAATTCAACTTCTACCCCTTCAGTCTCCAGCAGGGCCTTGTGCTGCTTGATAAGGGCGTTTTCCGGAACAGTAAGTATATTTACAAAGTCATCCTTGGTAAGGCTTTCCAGTTCAACTCTGATCGGGAAACGGCCCTGGAGTTCAGGTATCAGGTCTGTCGGTTTTGCAGTATGGAAAGCTCCCGCTCCGATAAAGAGTATATGATCCGTCTTTACCGGTCCGTATTTTGTATTTATCACGCTGCCTTCTACTATGGGAAGTATGTCTCTCTGGACTCCTTCTCTTGACACATCCGCACCTGACATCATGCGTGATCCGGATGCTATCTTGTCTATCTCGTCGATAAATACTATGCCGTTCTGTTCTGCGTTCTCGATGGCCTCGTCGGTGACAACATCCATGTCTATGAGCTTCTGGGCTTCCTGCTCTCTCAGTATCTTTCTGGCATCTTTGACTTTGCAGTTCTTTTTCTTGGTCCTTTCAGGAGCCATATTGCCGAATATATTTCCTATGGCTATGGACATTCCTTCATTGCTCATGTCAAGCTGGTTGCCTTTGGGAGTATCGACAACATCGATCTCGATATACTGGTCTTCCAGAAGTCCCTGGCGGAGCTGCTGTCTTACCTGCTCCCTTGCCATCTCCACATCCCTGTCTTCTTTTTCGTTTTCCTTTGAAGCCTGGCCGTCCAGATACTGCTGTTTCTGGCTCTGGTATCCGCCGCTGTTCATTATGAAGTCGAAAGGGCCTTTGGCCTGTCCGGAAGTTTTTTTCTTTTTGCCGGGTATGATGGCCTCAACGATCTTTTCTTCAGCTATATCATCAGCTATGCTGTATTTTTCTTCCAGTTTTTTTTGCTTGGTCACTCTCATGGAGGCTTCCACAAGATCTCTTATCATTGAGTCCACATCGCGGCCCACATATCCGACCTCAGTAAATTTTGTGGCTTCCACTTTGACAAAAGGCGCATCCATGAGCTTTGCCAGTCTCCTGGCTATCTCAGTCTTACCACAGCCGGTAGGCCCCATCATCAGTATATTTTTCGGCGTGATCTCTTCTCTCAGCTCCTCTGAAAGGAGGCTCCTCCTGTATCTGTTCCTGAGAGCGATGGCAACGGATTTTTTTGCCTCATCCTGGCCTATGATGTATTTGTCAAGCTCCGCAACGATCTGCTTCGGAGTCATGCTGTATAATTTGCTTTCCATGTTGTTCCCCCTTGTTACAATTTCTCTACAGAAATATGATCGTTAGTATATACGCAAATGGATGAAGCGATCTTCAAGGCTTCCCTCACAATCTCTTCAGCGCTCATGTCAGTATGGTTATACAGAGCGTTGGCTGCGGCGTAAGCGTAATTTCCCCCGGAACCGATGGCTACAAAGTCCTGATCCGGTTCTATCACTTCGCCATTTCCCGAAATGATGAGCATTTCATTTTTGTCGGCTACGATCATAAGCGCTTCAAGGCTTCTCATTCCCTTATCTGAACGCCAGAGCTGGGCAAGGTCTACTGCCGCCCTTTTCAGATTGCCTGAATGCTCTTCAAGTTTTTTCTCAAACTTTTCCGTAAGAGAAAAAGCATCGGCTACAGAACCGGCAAAGCCTGATACCACTGTATTCTTGTAAATCTTCCTTACTTTTTTTGCTCCGTTTTTCATTATGGCAGATTCACCCATGGTGACCTGTCCGTCTCCTCCGATGCAAACATCATCGGGTCCCCTTCTTACTGCGCAAATGGTGGTCGCATGAAATTGTACCATGATTAAATACCTCCTTGATTTACTCTTTATACCCACATTTGTCATTGGAACAAACATATTTTGCATTTTTTGAATTTCGCTCCAGCAGGACAGATCCGCATTGAGGGCATTTCCTGTCTACCGGCTTATACCAGAAAGCTTTCTTGCAATCCGGATAATTGCTGCATCCGTAAAATACTTTTCCTGACCTGCCCCTGCGTACTATGATGTCGCCGCCGCAGTCCGGACATTTCACCCCTGTCTTGCGGATGATAGGCTTGGTATTCTTACACTCCGGATAACCGCTGCATGCCAGGAATTCTCCGAACCTTCCCTGTTTTATCACCATGGGCTTACCGCAGAGCTCACATATCTCATCGGTCATCTGGTCCTCGATCTTGACTTTTTCTATGGCTTTGTCGGCTATATCCAGTTCTTCTTTAAGGGTACCGTAAAAATCCCGGACTATCTCTTTCCAGTTTAATGCCTTAACCTCCACATCGTCAAGTTTATCTTCCATTTCGGCCGTAAAACCGGCATCGACTATTTCTTTAAAATAATCGCTTAGCATATCGGTCACCAGAAATCCCAGATCTGTCGGTATCAGCGTTTTTTTCTGCCTTGAGATATATTTTCTCTCCAGCAAGGTTGCTATGATAGGGGCATATGTGCTGGGACGGCCGATGCCTTTTTCCTCCAGATCTTTGACCAGGCTGGCTTCAGTGAACCTTGCGGGCGGTTCTGTGAACTTCTGTTCTCCCGGCAGCTCCTTTGCGCTGAGTTTTTCACCTATGGCAAGATCCGGCAGGAGTTTGTCCTTATCCTCATCGAGATTTGAACTATATATCCTCTGGTATCCGTCAAATATGAGTTTTGATCCGCTTGCCTTCAGGCCGTAATCTCCGTTGGATATGGACGCCTGCACAGAATCAAATACGGCAGGAGCCATCTGGCTGGCAAGAAATCTGGTCCATATCAGCTTATACAGCGCATATTGATCCCTGGTCAGGGAATCTTTTATCTGTTCAGGATCAAGACTGATGTTGCTGGGCCTGATCGCCTCATGGGCATCCTGTATATCTTTTTTCCTGTTGGAAAAGGTGTTGTTTGCAGTATATTTTTCTCCGAAATTTTCTTTTATATATTCTCTGGCGGCACTCTTGGCTTCATCTGAGATCCTTACCGAGTCAGTCCTTATATATGTTACCAGGCCAAGTGTTCCGCTGCCCTTTATTTCTATCCCTTCATATAGCTGCTGGGCGACCATCATGGATCTTTTTGTGGTAAAGTTCAGCTTGTTTGCGGCATCCTGCTGCAGGCTGCTGGTAGTGAACGGGGCAAAGGGCCTGCGCTGCCTGTCTTTTCTTGTTATATCAGAAACTACATATTCTCCGGCTTTCAGGTCTGCAAGCACTCTGTCTGCTTCATCCTTGCTGCCGATCTCAAGTTTTTTGCCTTTGTACTCCGAGCACCTGGCGTCAAAACCTTTTCCCTTGGTGAAATGGACATTGATATTCCAGTATTCTTTTGGTATAAAGTTTTTTATCTGGTTTTCTCTGTCGCAGATTATCTTCAAGGCGGCCGATTGTACTCTGCCTGCGCTCAGTCCTCTTCTTATCTTTCTCCACAGGAGCGGGCTTATCTCATATCCCACCAGCCTGTCAAGGACTCTCCTTGCCTGCTGGGCATCTACCAGCTTCAGGTCTATGGGCCTTGGGTGCTTTACGGCGGCCTTGATGGTATCTTTTGTTATCTCGTTGAATACTATCCGGCAGTCAGATGACGGATCAATGCCAAGCAGATATGCCAGATGCCATGAGATAGCTTCTCCTTCCCGGTCCGGGTCCGTTGCCAGATAAACCTTGGACGCCTGTTTCGCTTCTTTTTTCAGTTCCTTTATCAGATCACCCTTTCCTCTGATGGAAATGTATTCAGGTTCAAAGTCGTTTTCAATATCTATGCCAAGCTTGCTCTTGGGAAGATCCCTTATATGCCCCACCGAAGCCATGACCTTATATGACTGGCCCAGATATTTGCCTATGGTCTTGGCCTTTGACGGAGACTCAACTATGACCAGTGTTTTTTTCCTAACATTTTTTCCTTTTACAGCCATTTCCCCTCCTGTTTTTATATCATTCCCTCAGGAATCATCTTTGCATATTTCTATAGTCAAATATAATAGTGCTTTTTTCAGGATTTTGCAATAAAAATTTTTCCGAGGCAGTAAGATATCACGCCTTTAAGCTCCATTACGCTCACAAGTCCGTTGACTGTAAAAGAGTCTGCATCCATGTATGCACAAAGTTCCTCCACTGTGAGTTCACCCTTTTCCAGCAGCAGCCTGTATACTTTCTGCTCATCGCCGCCCATTTTTTCCATTTCTTCCGCTTCCATTACTGGTTCTATGCCGGCAGCCCTCAATATATCCTCCGGCACCGTCACTGCAGCAGCCCCGTCGGCTATCAGCTTGTTGGCGCCGAGGCTGTATGGGCTGTTTATATTTCCAGGTACCGCCATTACATCCCGGCCCTGTTCTGCTGCTGCCTGAGCTGTGATGATCGCGCCGCTCCCGGTCCCTGCTTCTACCACCACCGTAAGAAGTGAGACCCCGGATATTATCCTGTTCCTCATGGGAAAATGCCACGGCTTAGGTTCGGTGCCGGGAGGATGTTCGGATATTATCAGTCCTTTTTCCCTTATCATTTCATATATTTTCCTGTTTTCTCTCGGATAGCATATATCCGGCCCACAGGCAAGCACAGCCACTGTTTTTCCGCCGGCATCCAGTGCTCCTGCATGGGCGTGAGCGTCAATCCCGGCAGCCATGCCGCTTACGACTGTCACCTTGTTCTTTCCAAGCATCCTGCCTATCCGCAGAGCAGTCTGCCGTCCGTATTCACTGCACTTTCTTGTTCCTACCACCGCAGCAGAGACGCCTTTTATCAGTGCGATATCCCCCGCAAAATATATGGTATCCGGCGGATCTTTTATGTTTTTCAGCAATTCAGGATATTCCCTGTCACATATCCTTATGCTCTCTATATTATTACGGATGTGCATAATTATTCCCCCATGTTTTCTGTTCCAAAAGTCTTACATACTGATGTGCTGCTGTGAGATGACCGGCTCCGATCTTCTGTTCTCCCCTTATATCTGCGATGGTCCTGGCCACCTTCAGCAGTTTATGGTACCGCCTTATGCTTATTCCCTCATATTCATATATCCTTTTCAGGAGTTTTTCCGCTTCCTCTGTAAGGATACAGTATTTTTCAATATCGGCCGGTTTCATCTGCCCGTTCAGCATGCCTCTTTTTTCCATCTGCATGTATCTGACATCCGTTACAGTTTTTTTCATCTGTTCTGACGAAAGTCCTCCGGTATCTTTCAAACTGCCGTATCCGATCCTTGTGATCTCCACGCATATATCTATCCTGTCTGCCATGGCCCCTGAAAGCTTTGCCCTGTATCTGGCTATCTGGCCTGGGGAACAGGTGCATTGCCGGCTACTGTCACCCAGATATCCGCATGGGCATGGATTGGAGGCTCCTATCATCACAAAATCCGCAGGAAATACCACTCTGTTCCGTCCTCTTGATATGCAGATCTCTTTTTCTTCCATGGGTTCTCTCATGGCTTCCAGGATATTTGAAGGTATCTGGAGCATTTCATCAAGAAACAGCACACCGTTGTGTGCAAGGGAGATCTCTCCCGGCATGGGCGTGGTCCCCCCTCCTATCAGTGCGCTGCGTGATATTCCCGGCCCCACATGCCTGAAAGGCCTGTTTTCGATAAAAGGCATGTTTTCCTGCAGTTTTCCGGCATACGAGTATATGCTGGTTGTCTGGATCTTTTCTTTCAGAGACATTGGCGGCAAGATACCGGCCCCGCATTTTGCCATCATGGTCTTGCCGCTTCCGGGCGGCCCTATCATCAGCATGTTATGACCGCCGGCCAGAGCCGCCATGATGGCTTCCTTGCCGATCAGGCATCCCTTTATATCCTTAAAATCTTCCTGTATGCTGCCTTCCTCTTGTTGGCGGGCTGCCCCCTGATGCTGCTTTCTGTCCCCTTCATAGGGTCTTGTCTTTTTTCCGCCGATATGCTGGACTATCTGCATCAGGCTCACAGCCGGTATTATTTCCATGCCTGTATCTGCCGTGAACAGATAGGCCTCAGGACAGTTTGCCTCAGGGATCACGATTTCTTTTGCACCGGCGATGCCCAAAACGGCTGAGACAGCCGTTATCATGGGTAAAACGCCCCTTGCCGGCAGGACTTTCCCGTCAAATGAAAGTTCTCCTATAAATATGGTGTCATCCGTTTTTCCTTTCAGGGCTCCCGAAGCCTTTAGGAGTCCCACTGCAATACCCAGATCAAAGTGGCTTCCGGATTTTTTCACATATGCTGGAGCCAGGTTCACAGTTATCTTATGTCTCGGATATTCAAATCCGCTGTTTGCTATGGCTCTTTTAACACGGCCTGCCGCTTCTCTAACTGCCGTATCTCCCATTCCGGTTATTTCAAAATACGGCAGTCCTGGACTTAGATCTGTCTGTATTTCTATTTCCATCCCTTGCATTCCGTTGAGCGCCACCGTTCTTATCTTTGAAAGCATAAATATTCCTCCTATATCTCCAGCCCTTTTATATGATTTATCTCTATCTCCATCACATGGAACTCTATGCCGTCAAATCTGCGCCTGTATCTGGAAAGGAAGAACCTTGCAGCGTTCCTCAAATGTTTCTGCTTTTTTATATCCACCGCCTCTGCCGGTCTGCCGTATTCTTCGGTGGTCCTGGTCTTAACTTCTATAAAAGAGATTATCCTGTCCCGTACGGCGATTATATCCACTTCGCCATAAGGGCACGAAAAGTTGCGGGTTATGATGTAATATCCCTTTCCCTTTAAGATCTCTGCAGCCAGTTCCTCTCCGGCTGTTCCTATTTTTTTTGCATTTCCCATTTTTCTCCTTCCGGCGGTTTCCGTTCATGGTTATAATTTACAATATTTTACAATTTATGTCAATACGATTCTCCTGCCCTGCCGTCAGCAAATCCTTGTAAAAGAATATACAAAGACGGATACATCCCTTTTCAGAGATGTATCCGTCTTTGCAATCACATATTAGGAAGATAGGAAAACACAAAATCAGCATGGATTTATTTTTCCCACGGATAGCTTGTTAAAATCCCGCGTAAGTGAACTTGGGAACATCTGTGCCTATGGCAAACAGAGCGTACGCATACAGGGCCAGCATCATCAGAAAAAAAGCTGCCGTATACAACACGAATTTTCTGTCTGCTCCTGCTTTACACTTCTTTATAAAACTTGTAAGCCTCTTCATTTATCCTAACCCATCCTTTTCCTGCCGGGTGGACATGATCTTCCAAAAACCCCGGCGTATAACATTCATCGAAAAAGCTGCATACCTTTGCTCCGTATTCCGAAGCTACTTTCTCTACCCCCTGTACGACAGTTTCTCTCTGATCTTTGGGGAAGCCTGTGTAATCGTACCACCATCCGTTGATGGGGAGCAGCACGAGCATGGCTTCTATTCCTTCTTCTTTACACACATCCAGGAAAAGCCTCAGGTCGTCGTATTCGGGCGAATCCGCAAAGGTCCTGTTTACATCTGCATTTTTCCTGTTTTTCATTTCAGGCTTGATCTTCGACTTATACAGTTTGTCAAGCATGTGGAACTGGTTGTTAACCTTGCCGGCCATGGATTCATCAGCTTCTTTTGCAAGCTTGTCCCAGTCCGGTTCCTCTCCTGCTTTGGCCGGCGTATATTCATGATAGTTTTTTCCGCCTGATGCTTTCCACAAAAGTCCCACATTTATATCTTCTTTTTCTGTGTTTATCCACTTTTCAACTCTATAGGCGATCCGGTCCTTAAGGCTGACCCTGCCGCCGGCGATCATGCTGCGGGCTGTCCTGGCACTTGCCTGTGTATCAGGGCTTATCTGCAGCATCTGGTCTACCCTGTCGGCGATGGCGTTCCTCGTCTCCTGAGACAGTTCATCGTTGGCCAGCATCTGCTCGTACATGCTTTCGGAAAACCTGGCCGAAAATCCGCTGCTTTCGGCCCCTGTCTTTGAAAACCATGTAGGAGAAAGTATCAGCACTACTTTTTTGTTCTCAAGTTTGGGCGCCACTGCCCCAAGGGTGACCGCATGGGAAAGGCTCTGGTTCTGAGCCGCTCCTATGCACATGACATTCATCCCCAGTTTACGGAATATGTTTGTCGGATGATACGGAGTCTTATTTCCGTATTGGAACTCAGATGACCCCATCATCATCACCGTATCTTTTTCTATATTTGAGCTTACCGCCTTATAGGACAGATCTTTTTTTGTACTTATCCATGTGCCGAAAAAAGGGTTGTTGGTATCCAGTTTTTCTCCGGCGATCGTATGAACAGACAGTGCCGTTCCCACAAACAAGATCAGAGCCGTGATAAAAGCTGCTACTTTTTTCATGGTATCACATCCCGCTTAGAGTCTCTTCAGTACCTGAGCGATTATCTTGTTTGGCGTGTCCATTTCTTCTCTTGTAAATTCAGACGGCGCCATGGTCACCGATAAGGCTTCTTCAATCCCGACAAGAAGTTCAGTATAGTCAAGTGAATCGATCAGATCTTCATCCAGCAGGTTGATGTCCCCGTCAGCTCTGACGGCATCATCCCCGCATATTTCTTCAAGGAGTGAAAGTACCACTTCCCTTACCTGCATTTCTTTATTATCCATTGTTTTACCCCCTTTATTTTATCAGTCTGCCGGAGAAGATCAGGAATCCGAACATTACAAGATTAAATGTCACTATCACTCCGACGATCTTATACCATTTTTCTTTTTTATGTTTCTTATAGAATTTTGATTTTTTCTGATATATCTCAGTCAGTGAAAGCAAGATCCCGTGATATACCCCGTATAGCACATAATTCCAGCTCAGGCCGTGCCACAGGCCCATCAGGGTCATATTTATCATAAACCCGACAGTTGCCCCGGTGAGCTTGCTCTTGAACCACCTGCCTCTTATTGAGGCCATCATGAATCTGGAAAAAACAAAGTCCCTGAACCAGTGGGACAAAGTTATATGCCACCTGTCCCAGAACTCTTTTATATCAGCGCTTATAAACGGCTTGTTGAAATTGTCCGGCGTTCTTATCCCCAGTATGTAACTGACGCCTACGGCCATCTGGCTGTATCCGGCAAAGTCAAAGAACAGGTAAAACCCGTAACAATACATATAAGCAACTGTTGATCCTGCATACTCTGCTATGGCAGAACCCAGATAAGTCATTCCCTGGAAGAATGCCGCAGCTATTACGAACTTGTACACCATCCCAAGACATATCTTCATCAGCCCGTCTCCCAGCAGATCCAGATATTCCTGCCTGGAAGGCACATGATACATGTCCTGGATGAACCTCCTGCTCCGGTCTATGGGTCCCGACGAAAAGCTGGGAAAAAACAGCAGGAAATACAGGAAATCCCATGTCTTTACTTCTTTTATCAGCCCGTCATGTATCTCGATCAGCATCTGTACCGACTTAAATGTCAGATAAGAGATCCCGGCAAAGGCAAATATGCTCAGTTCCATCAGGCCTCCGATCTTAAAGATCACCAAAGGCGCAACGGAAAGACATACGAACAGCTTAAACAATGCAGAGCTGTCTTTCTGGCTGTCTTTGATCCTCATGAAAGATTTTACGAGGACGGTCTGTATCAGACAATAGGCGGCCAGATATAGGATCTGCCTGTATGGGGATACTACGGCCAGCGTTACGAATACCACAGTCAAGACGGATCCGTAATACCTCAAAGGTCTTTCGTTTATCCCCAGTATTACCGCCGGTATCAGCAGCAGCGCAGCCAGAAAGAAAAAGTATATCTCACCGAACAGACTCATAAGAACTGTTCCTCTAATTTCTTTCTGTCCAGCTTGCCGTTAGCCGTCATCGGCAGCTTGTCAACAAATTTTATATTTCTTGGGATCATATAATGCGGCAGTTTTTCTTTCAGCAAAAATTTTATCAGTTTGGCATCTGCCAGAGTGCCAGAAAGTTCCGGAGCGTTGACAAAGGCAGTCAGGCTCTTGATCTTTTCGCCATCTCTGCGTGGAAGCACCGCTGCCTGTTCAACCTCCTCCAGGGCCACAAGGTTTTCCTCAATATCGCCCAGCTCTATCCTGTAACCGCGCATTTTGATCTGGTGGTCACTCCTGCCGGTGCAATAGTATCTGCCATGCCGGAAAAACCCCTTGTCTCCGGTCTTGTAGGCCCTGACTTTTTTCCCTCTTGCGTCTTCCGTGTAGACGAAAGCCTCATTAGTTTTCTGTATATCATTAAAATACCCTTTTGCCACCGTATCACCGGTAATATAGATCTCCCCGTCTCTGATAAGAAGCTCTGTCCCCTTTTTAGGCTTCCCTATGGGCAGCAGGTCGCTGCCGTTGATGATCTCGTCGGTGATCTCCTGCGATGTTACGGCCACAGTTGATTCAGTAGGTCCGTATGTGTTTACGATCCTGGCATCAGGAAATTTCTGACGCAGCTTTGCTGCCGTTTCTACGGTCAGCCTCTCTCCGCAGAAGAGGAACAGCCTCATGTGCGGAAAGTTTTCCCCTGTGAATACCGGATCTGCCATGCACATTTCTGCAAAGGATGGCGTTGAAACCCAGCACTGCACCTGCTCATCTTTCATAAAGTCAAACATTTTTTTCATATCAGCCAGTAATGTCTTGTCAAGACATGCCAGTTTGCCTCCGGTGGCAAGACATGTATATGTGTCCATTACCGAAAGGTCAAAGGAGAAAGGCGCCTGATTTAAAAAATTAAGCTTTTTCCCTCCCTTTTCTTCTGTCAATGCGGCAGACCATTCCACAAAGTTTTTCAGGTTGCCGGCAGTTACTTCCACTCCCTTGGGTTTGCCTGTGCTTCCTGAAGTAAATATTATATAGAACACCTGTCTGTCATCTGTCGGATATGCATCATCCCATACGGCGCTCTGCAGCTTTGGATCTTCTGTTATCCTGCGGAGCCTCTCAGGTCCTATGACATCATATCCTTCTATGGCAATTTCACTGACTCCGAGTATGATATCATTTCCTATGGCGGAGGCGATCTCTTCGGCCCTTTCTGCCGGCATCGATGCGTCTACTGGACAATATGGGATGCCCGCTTTGGCACATCCCAGAAAGCATACTATCATTCCGGGACTTTTGTGGCCGTAGACCATGACAGGTTTTTCCCCCTGACCTGCCTGGGATCTGAGCCACCGGGCCAGTGCGTCAGACTGACGCCACATTTCTCTGTATGTCATTTTCTCTGTAGCAGTTACTATGGCTGTTTTGTCCCCATTGTGCCTGACTGCTTTTTCTATGAGCTGTAAAACAGTTTTTTTCATATTATCTCTGCCTCCCTTTCCCCTTCTTTGAGCTCCTGCTCTGGACTAAGTGTACTATAACACATAGTACACTGTCAACTGTTTTTTAACAATTTCTTTGTTTTGTAAGAATTCCGTAATATTTCTTTCTTTTTTCGCAATAAAAAAGCCAGCATGATTTCACGAAATGCTGTAAATTTCAACATTTTCGTGGAATCATGCCGGCATGGAGAAAGTTAAGCCCTCAGCATTGAACTAAGAAAAGCTCTGAGCCTTTCGCTCTTGGGATCTTCAAATATTTCTTCAGGTCCGCCCTCTTCTACTATGACACCTTCGTCCATGAACATTACCCTGTCTGCAACCTCTTTTGCAAAACCCATTTCATGGGTGACGATTATCATGGTGGTATGGTTGTCAGCAAGTCTCTTCATTACATTTAGCACCTCTCCTGTTATCTCAGGATCCAGGGCCGAAGTAGGCTCATCAAACAGCATCAGGTCGGGCTCCATGGCCAGGGCTCTTGCTATGGCTATCCTCTGTTTCTGTCCGCCTGAGATCTGAGCCGGATAGACATCGGCTTTGGATTGGAGGCCTACCATCTTCAGAAGGGATCTTGCCCTTTCGTTGACAACGGCTTTATCTTCCTTTTTCACCTTGATGGGAGCATAGGTGATGTTTTCCATGCATGTCATATGCGGGAACAGGTTAAAGTGCTGGAACACCATTCCTGTAGTGCCCTTGAGCTCCATTTCTCCGGAAGTTATGGTGTTGAGCCCGTTTATGCAGCGCAGCAGAGTGCTCTTGCCGGAGCCGGACGGCCCGATTATGGCGACTATTTCTCCTTTGCACATGGAAAAGTTCACATGGTCCACCGCTCTGAAATCGCCGAAATCTTTGACGATATCCGTCATCTTCAAAATCAACTCTCTTGACATCCCTATTCCCCCTTTGCGTCATACCTTGAGAAGTATCTTTCCAGCCTGCCGGCAATGATGGTGAGAACGAATGTCATGAGCAGGTACAGGGCGGCGGCAAAGAAGAACGGAGTCATGTCCGTCATCCTGTTGACAGCGCTGTTGGTGGCTTTCATAAGCTCTATGACAGGTATGGAAGAAGCCAGCGCCGTGTCCTTGACCAGAGTTATGGCCTCGTTGACAGTAGGCGGCAATATGGCTTTCATGGTCTGAGGAAGGATGATATCGATCATTGTCTGCCTCTTTGAAAGGCCCAGAGCGTGGGCAGCTTCGTACTGTCCCTTGTCTATGCTGTTGATGCCTCCTCTGTATATTTCCGCAAAATATGCTCCGTAATTGAGCACATATGTAAGTACCACTGTCAGGAATGCGCTTATCCTCACATGGAGCACCAGCGGAAAGAAAAAATAGAAGAAGAAGATCTGCAGCAGCAGGGGAGTTCCTCTGAATATCCACACATAAACCTTGCAGATAAACGACAGCGGCTTAAAGCCGCTGTTGCTTCCGAGGGCTACCGGGAGCCCCAGGGGAAGCGATATTATCAGCGTCAGAAAAAATATTTCTATTGTTACAACTGTGCCTTCCAGCATGAAAGGCATAAATTCCATGATCTTATCCATTCTTCCCCTTTCCGGATTCTATTCTTCTTCGAGAGGTTCAAATACGACTATGTCCCGTCCGAACCATTTTTCGCTGATCTGGGCAGCGGTTCCGTCGCTGACCAGTTTCTCGATAGTATCGTTGAGCAGGTCGCGGAGGGCTGTATTGCCCTTGGCGCAGCCGATGACATAGTAGTCGTCGCCCAGGGAATATGTGCATTCTTTCATCTCTCCGCCCAGGTTGTTGTTGGTGTATTCGCCCAGCACCTGGTCTACGGCGATCACATCGACCCTGCCTGCCCTCAGGTCCATGATGGCGGTGTCATATGTGTCGTATTCGCTGATATTGTCCTTGAACGACTCATAGGCTTCGTTGGCCTTGAGCATATCAAGGGCTGCCGAATCGGCCTGTGTTCCGATCCTCAGGTCTGCCAGCTGGGAAGCCTCCGTAACATCAAGGTCTGAGGATTCAAGCGTCATGAGCACGATCTTGTTGTTGAGGTATTTGTCGGTCAGTTCCATGTTTTCCAGCCTGTCCGGAGTGATGGACATACCATTCCACACGCAGTCGATGGTCTGTGCCTCAAGCTCCATTTCCTTGGCGGTCCAGTCGATAGGAACGAATTCCACTTCAACGCCCAGTTCTTCTCCCACAGCGTTGGCCAGGTCGATATCAAAGCCTACCAGATTGCCGTCGGCATCTCTGAAACCCATCGGCGCAAAGGCGTCGTCAAGGCCTACCACCAGGGTCCCCTTTTCCTGAACATCGGCAAATTCGCTTTCGTTTCCGCATCCGGTCAGTGCAAACATGGTAAATACCATGAGCAGGACCATGGTCAATGCAATTACTTTCTTTTTCATTTCGCCCTCCGTATTTATACTTTTTCGTGCTAAATGGTTAAACCGCACTTTTACAATAATTTTACACTAATCCCATAATCCAGTCAATAATATTTTCAGGGATATTGATATTTTTTATATAGTATTCGTCTTTTCCAGAACGAATTTTTTTATTGCATATGCCACACCGTTATCATTGTTGGACAATGTTATGTAATCAGCTTTTTCCTTTACCTCATCCAGCGCATTGGCCACGGCAACGCCCAGTCCTGCAGCTTCTATCATCGCACCGTCGTTGGGACTGTCTCCTACAGCCATGACATTTTCCTCGCTTATGGAGAGGAGCTTGCAGAGGTTTGCGATGGCATCGGCTTTGCTGGTGGTCCTGCCGCCTATCTCAAGATTATGTGTGGTGGAAGTTGTGACTGTTATTTCCTTGAAACCACTGAGCTTCTCTTTCATGGCGGCCTTGTCGTCCAGATCTCTGAACTGGACATTGATGTTTTCTATCTGGCTCCGATGTTCATGGAGAAAGCCATATATGTCATCTACAGGGATCCTCGTACCGACTATGTACCCGGCATCCAGATAATCCGAACCGTTATCCCTGACATCTTCGTATACTTTTCTGTCTATGTATGCCTGTCCCTGGGTAAACACTTCGATGGGATACCGGCTGTGCTGCCTTAAAAAAAGCTCTATCTCTTCCACCGCCTTACCGTCAGGGCAGTTTGAATAGATTATCTTTTTGTCCTTAAGCCTCGTCACATGGGCGCCATTGGAATTTATCATGTATTCAAGCCCTTTTATGGCAAAGACTTTTTCCGGCACGGCGCTGAAAGTCCTTCCGGTGGCTATCACCACATGGACTCCCCTTTCTATGGCAGCCTCAAGTGTATACTTTGTCTCATCAGTAAGTACAGCTCCCTTTCCCAGGGTCGTACCGTCCAGATCCAATGCGATAAGTTTTATTTCCATTTGCTGTATTCCTCCAGACACTGTAAAAATTCTGCGTTCACTTTTCTCACGGTGGACATGGCGGCTTTTTCATCATGGCCGGGATATATCGTATATGCGTCCGGCCATCTGTCTATGACCTCGGCGCAGGAGCGGACCATATCCTCCGGAGAGCCGCCGACCAGATCTGTCCGCCCCAGGTCCGTGTCAAATATGGTATCCCCGGTGAACACCACCCTGCTTTGGGGAGCTTCAATGCACAGGGAACCTTTTGTATGTCCGGGCGTCATGCGGATCATCAGGGGCTGCCCGTCAAGATCGAGTATTTGTCCATCCTGCAGATATGAATCCACTTTGCCCTTGTACATGAGGGAATCTTCAAAACTCATCATAACAGGAATGTCCAGTATATCTGCCACCTTTGCCGCTCCTCCCACATGGTCGTGGTGGTGATGGGTCAGCAGCACCGCCGCAGGGATCAGCTCCTGCTCTTTCACATAGCCGGTAAATTTTTTTGGCTCATAACCGGGATCTATTATGTAGCATATGCCTTTATCCCTGCTGCTTATTATATAGCCGTTGCTCATCAGGCTTCCGCCTGTAAATCTCTTTATTCTCATCTGCTCCTCTTTCCTGGTGTTAAAATTTCGTAAAAAAACTGCAGGATATCTGAAATTGCCGTGGCCGAAAAGGTCCCTATCCCTTGAAATATTTTCTTTATATGCTACAATATATCATACAACATTTGAGACGAAATGTCTTTTATTTTTGTATATAAAAGAGGTAAAAGAAATGAAGGTTGCCATAGTAGGCGCAGGAAAATTAGGCATCAAGGTCGCTTCTACCCTTTTGGGCGGCGATCATGACATTACCGTGATCGATGAACGGGAAACCATCCTGAACAAGATATCCCAGCAGATGGATGTGATGACTGTCAATGGAAACGGTCTGAACATCACTCTCCTAAAGGACTGCGGCATTGAAGATTTTGACTTTCTGCTGGCTTCTACCGGAAGCGATGAAAAAAACATCCTTATATCTTCCTTTGCCAAGAGACTGGGATGTTCAAGGGTCATCGCCCGCATAAGGGATCCGGAACACATGAAGCAGGTGGATTTCATCCGCGAGAACATGGGCATAGATTATGTAGTCAATCCGGATCTTTCCATTACCAATGAGATATACAAATATCTGGTTGAAAAATACACTCTGACCAACGGTATCTTTTCTAGCGGAAAGGTATCCCTTGTTCAGTTCAAAGTAAAGAGGATGAAAAAGCTGGCGGGTCTTTCTATGGTTGAGGCCCGCAAAATTCTGCCTAATATGCTGATCGTAGCCATATCCAGAGAAGGCAAGATCATCATACCCCACGGACAGACCATCATAGATCAGGATGACACCTTGTATCTGATCGGCGAAAGATCTGAGATATCAGAACTGCACAAAAAAGTACATGAAAAAGGTAAATACACCAATCTCCAGAAGGTGATGATCGTGGGCGGGGGCAAGACAGGCTACTATCTTGCTTCCATGCTTTCCGAATTCGGCATTGCCGTCAAGGTCATTGAAAAGGATAAAGACAGATGTTATTATCTTTCCACCCATCTTGACGATGTCATGATACTCCACGGAGACGCAACCGATACATCCCTCCTTGAAGAGGAAAATATGGCCGAAATGGACGCTTTTGTGACCGCCACAGGTCTTGATGAGGAAAATCTGCTGCTTGCTCTCATGGCAAAGCAAAAGGGTGTGGAAGATGTTATCTCCAAGGTCAGCCGCCAGAGCTACAAAGACCTGATCGAGCGTATGGGCATAGACATGGCCCTTAATCCTCTGGACATAGTTGCAAGTATCATACTGCGGTATATCCAGGGATCCAAGCGTATCATCGCTTCTCTGCTGATACAGGGGCAGGCTGAGATCATAGAAATAATAGCCTCAGAAGAAATGCAGCTGACAGGCCTCACCCTCAACGACCTTGAACTTCCTGACGGGGTACTGATAGCCGCAATACACCGTGGCAACAGCATCATAATCCCTGACGGCAATACCATTATACAGAGCGGCGACAAGGTGACACTTTTCTGTCTTTTATCTGATATTGCCGAGCTTGAGACTCTTTTCAAGGCAAAGAGGGGTTTTCGCCTGTAATCGTTGTTAATGTGAGGTTTATTGATGAATAATAAGTTCGGGACCATATTGAAGATAGAAGGCGCCCTGCTGATGGTGCTTGCAGGATGTATGGTCCCTTCTCTGCTGATCGCTGCCGCTCAGGGCGAAAGTTCCTCCATAATGGGGTTTGGCTCTGTCATAGCGATCTGTGTGATAACAGGTTTTATACTTTATCATCGTTTTAAGAGCCAGTCCCGCCAGTCTTTAAGGTCGCGGGACGGGTTTCTTGTGGTAGCCGCAAGCTGGTTCATTGCGTCTCTGGCAGGATGCCTTCCTTTTATCATTTCCGGCAGCATGCCAAATTTTTTTGATGCATTTTTTGAAACAGCCTCCGGTTTTACGACAACAGGCTCAACAATACTGACGGACATCGAGATCCTGCCCAGGTCTGATCTTTTCTGGCGCTCATTCACCCACTGGATCGGCGGTATGGGTATCATCGTTTTTATCACCGCCATACTGCCTGCCTTCGGCATAAACGGCCAGATAGTGGCCAATGCTGAAACCACAGGTCCGACCAAAGACAAGATAGCCGCAAAGTTTTCCGATAACTCCAAGGGTATCTACACCATCTACTTTGTCATGACCTTATTGCAGACTCTTCTGCTTAAACTGGGAGGTCTCACATGGTATGATTCCCTGGTGCACACCTTCGGCACCGTCGGCACAGGCGGCCTGTCAATATATAACGACAGCATAGCCCATTACGGCAGCGCATATGTGGAGATCATCATCGCCCTTTTCATGTTCCTGTCAGCAGTGAACTTCAACTTATATTATCTTGCCATAAAGAAAAAAAATGTCTTGCAGATCTGGCGGGACGATGAGGCCCGGCTTTACTTTCTGGTCACATTCCTTGCCGGCGGGCTCATCACCATATATAACTTCATTGCCGGAGGCCTGAAAGAACTTGGGCAGACCATGCTGGACGCCTTTTTCCAGGTCATTTCCATCCTGACCACCACCGGATATGTGACAGATGATTATGATATATGGCCGACATTTTCAAAGATGATACTTCTCACCCTGTTCTTCATCGGAGGCTGCTCTTCCTCGACGGCAGGCGGTATCAAATGTATCCGCATAGTCGTTGCCATGAAGATGGCAAAGCTGGGTATCTCCCAGAAGATACATCCTCAGAGGGTGATCCCCATCACTGTAAACGGCAAGGAGATCAGCAACAGCACAGCCATCAGGATATCCAACTTCATATTTACATATCTGCTGGTACTCATCATAGGCATGCTGCTCCTTTCCTTTGACGGTCACGACTTTGTCACCAACCTGTCGGCAGCCGGCACCTGTCTTGGGAACATCGGCCCCGGATTTAACATGGTCGGCCCGACGACGAATTTTGCATTTTATTCTGATTTTGCAAAGTTCATATGCTCCGTGCTGATGATAATCGGAAGATTGGAATTATATACGGTTTTGGTCCTGTTCTCCAGGAATTACTGGAATGATAACAGGGTAAGGTAAATGAGATCTATCATGCGAGGTTTGTTATAAATGGGACTTAGTTTTAAATCTATGATCAAGATCATTGGTATATTGACGCTGATAGAGGGGGTGTTCATGCTCCCTGTGGTCTTTACGGCCATACATTTTGAAGAGTGGCAGGCATCCCGCGCCTTTGCCGTTACAGCAGTATGCTGCATGGTCTTTGGTCTTCTGGCCGTGACCAGGATCAGGTCGGAAAAACTGGCCATGCGTGCCAGAGAAGGATATTTTATAGCGTTCCTAAGCTGGTTATACTGTTCCCTTTTGGGAGCTGTCCCTATGTATTTCTGCGGGAGCCAGTTTTCGTTCATAAGCTGTTTTTTTGAATCCGTGGCCGGATTTTCCACCACGGGATGCAGCGTGCTTGACCTTGATATAGTGCCGATGTCTATGCTCCTTTGGAGAGCCATGTGCCATTGGCTGGGAGGTATGGGTATCCTCATACTGCTCATTTCTATCTTCCCTCTGTGGGGTATAAACAATCAGTCCCTTGCCACTGCCGAAACACCGGGAACACATGCCAAAAAGATCGAGGCGACTTACTCGGATACGGGTAAATTCTTGTATCTGGCTTATCTTATCCTTTCTGTGGTCGAATTTGCCCTGCTCTGGGCAGGTCCCATGGACTGGTTCAATGCCCTGCTGACAACATGCAGCAGCATAAGCACGGCAGGTCTGATGATCCTGCCGGAGAGCGCATGGATGTATGAGCTTCCGTATGTCATGGCCATAGTCACAGTCTTCACCATACTTTCCTCCATAAGCTTCATAGTATATTTCCTAATGCTAAAAGGAAAGTGGAAAGAAGCGCTGAAAAATTATGAGACGAAGATATTCTTTTTCATCATCGCCGTCTCTACCATCCTGATCGCAGTTTCCCTGACGGTCAGCGGCACCTACTCCAGCGTATGGCGTGCTGTCAGGGACAGCTTCCTGCAGGTCGTATCCTTTATCTCAACTTCAGGATATTTTGTCTGTGACTATACTGCATGGCCGTCCTTTGCTTCCACCATACTGGTCCTGCTGCTGTTCATAGGCGGCTGCTCTTTTTCCACATCAGGCTCCCTCAAGGTCATAAGGGTGACCGTACTGTTCAAGCTCATAAAAAGAGGCCTGCTGCAGCAGATACATCCAAATATGGTCAGGGCTGTCATGATGGACGGAAAGCCTGTCCCGGCAAGGATAGCGTCTTCCATAACCACCCACACCATGCTGTTTTTCGGGATATTCGCAATGGGGTGCATCCTGCTGTCCTTTAATGATCTCGATATGGAAACCACCATCACGACTTCTATCGGTATGCTTGCCAACACCGGAGTGGCCCTGGGAATGCCGGGAGGGCACGGATATTTCGGCATGTTCAATGAATTTTCCCAGCTTGTCATGTCTCTTCTTATGATAGCAGGCAGGCTTGAAATGTACGCAATGGTGATAGTATTTGCCAGATCTTTCTGGAAGCCTGACAAAGCCGTAGCCATATGAGCCGTTTATTTTCTGGACTTTGGGGCAGTATATAGATACTGCCTTTTTTATTGCTTGCGTTTACAGGAGGAAAAATGTTAGTAAAAGACCTGATGTCCTCTTCCGTCATCTCTGTCGGACCGGAAGATACTTACGACCAGATAAGCTTTCTGATGAAAAGCGAGGATGTGGGGATAGTGCCTGTCTGCGATTCCCGTGATCATATACTGGGTGTCATTACAGACAGGGATATGATAGTGCGCCGTGACAATGCAGATAAGGCCGGAAACCTCATGTCCAGTCCTCCCGTCACTGTTGAGGCAGGAGATGATATCCACCAGGCGGCTCTGAAATTCTCCAGATACGGTATCCGCCGCCTTCCTGTGCTGGAGAGCGGCAGACTGGTGGGTATGCTGTCATTTAAAGATCTTGCCAAGAAAAAGGTCCTTATGGCAGAAATCGGTCATATCATTTACAATGTGTGCAATCACAGGGGATAAAAAAACGGGATCATGATGATCTCGTTTATGATGATCCCGTTTGATCTTTATATTATTCTTCAGCTTGCTGATCGTTTTCGGCAGCTTCCGGAGCCTCTCCGGCAGTATCTGCCGGTCCCTCTTCATCCATAACGGCCGGCTCTTCTTCGGCTTCGTACGGCTCGCTGTACTCTTCTTCGGCATCTTCAGCCTTGTCCACCTGCTTTAAGCTGAGACTGATCCGCTTTCTTTCGGTATCTATCTCAAGGATCTTGGCTTCAACCGCTTGTCCGATCTCAAGTTCATCTGCGATATTGCTGACTCTCTTGTTGGCAACTTCGGAAATATGTACAAGTCCGTCAAGGCCCGGTTCAAGCTCTACAAAAGCACCGTACTCTTTGATCTGGACAACTTTGCCTTTTACGACTTCTCCTACCTGATAGTTTTCGTTTATAACTGACCAAGGCTCAGGTGTAGTCTGTTTGAGTCCCAGAGAGATCTTGCCTTTTTCTCTGTTCATGGAAAGGATCATGACCTTTACCCTGTCTCCTATCTGAAGGACTTCCTTAGGATGTTTCAGCTTGCCCCAGGAAATCTCAGAGATATGCAGAAGTCCGTCGATACCGCCCAGATCTACAAAAGCGCCGTAATCGGTAAATCTCATTACGGTACCCTCTACAATGTCGTCAACATGCAGGCTGTCCCATACGGCATCGATCTTTTTCTGTTTTTCCTCAGCCAGGACTGCCTTGTGTGAAAATACCGCCCTGTTCCTTCTCTGGTCAACTCTGGTAACTTTTACTTCCATTTCCTGACCTATGAACTCGTCGGCATTTTCAACATATTTATCGGAAAGCTGAGACATCGGAATAAAGCCGGAAACTTCTTTGTATGCAGCGATCACGCCGCCGTTTACCGCTCTTACGACTTTTACTTTTATATGCTGTCCGTTTTCGTAAGCTTCATTGATCTCATTCCAATGCTCGTTGGCTTCTAATTTTTTCTTGGAGAGTAAGATCACACCATCGCCGTCATCTGTTTTGATAACCTTAGCCTGGATATCATCGCCTTCTTTGAACAGGTCTGTTAGCTTTTGGTCTCCTTCCAATGTTACTTCTTCTTTCGGAATAACTCCGTCCTTTTTGCATCCCATGTTAACGATGACTTCTTTGTCAGTAACCTGGTGTACCTTTCCGTTAACAATTTCGCCTACATGCGGCAATCTTAATGATTTTTCGATATCATCCATCAAGTCCAGCATGTTCATTTCGTTTTTTTCCGTGATGTGGTCACTCATCGCAGCAATAACCTCCTTAATTACGCATTCGGGTGTCGAGGCACCCGCTGCAACTCCTATTTTATTACATTTTGACAAGCCTTGCAATGGTAAATCTTCGATTTTTTCAACAAAATAGGTATTTTGACATATTTTTTTGGAGATCTCATACAATTTTCTCGTATTTGAGCTGTTTTTCCCTCCAATTATTACCATCCCATCGCACTCTGCTGCCAGTGATTTACAGTTTTCCTGCCGTTCGGCAGTTGCGCTGCAGATGGTATTCCTCACCGTATATATTTTTTTATTCTCATCAAGCGCCTCTATGACGCAGTCCAGGATCTCTTTTTTTATGGTTGTCTGGCACACGATGAAAAAATCGTCTCCTGTAAGAGCCCTGGCCTTTTCAGCCGAATCCACCACAAATGCTTTTCCGTCGCACCAGCCTTTTATCCCTTTCACCTCAGGATGATCCTCATCTCCCACTATGATTATATCATGACCGGATCTTGACGCCTCATATACCAGCCTGTGTATCTTGCTCACAAAAGGGCAGGTTGCGTCAACCACATTGAGATTTCTCTGTTCTGCCTCTTCCCAGAAAGACTTGCCTTCCCCGTGAGACCTGACTATTATGATATCATCAGGTGTGGCTTTTTCCAGATCATCCAGGATCTGAACATCCCTTGCAGCAAGATCATCTGTGACCAGACTGTTGTGTATGAGCTGGCCCATTGTGTAGATCTGCTTCCCATCTTTATTTTTAACTATCTGTTCTTCGGTTTTTTCTATGGCTTGTCTGACTCCGAAACAGAAGCCGGACTTTGCTGCTCTTATGATCTGTGTCATTTTTTCTTCCCCAGGCTTTCCAGATATTTTTTAAATGATATTTCCGAACCGTTTTCTGTAGGATGATAATACTTTACTTTTTCTCTGTACAGGTTGTCCGGCAGATATTGCTGGCTTACATATCCTCCGTGGTCATGCGGATATTTATATCCCCGGCCGAAGCCCATATCCCCGGCACCGCTGTAATGGCTGTCTTTCAAATGGTCCGGCACATCGTCTATATCCCGGTCCCTCAGATCAGATGAGGCTTCGGTCAGCGCTTTTACGGCCGAATTGGATTTTGGTGATGATGCCATCAATATGACTGCATGGCTGAGATTTATGGCAGCTTCAGGCAATCCGACCATATTGGCCGCCTGTACGCAAGATGTGACTATAGAAATAGCAGACGGGTAGGCCATTCCTATATCTTCGCTGGCCATTACCAGGAGCCTCCGTCCGATCATCTGTATATCTGCTCCGCCGTCAATAAGACGGGCCAGATAGTGTATTGCGGCATCCGGATCGCTTCCCCTGACTGACTTCTGAAGGGCGCTCAGCAGATTGTATCTGTCATCTCCCCTGTCGTAGGAACCGATCCTGCGCTGCAGAGCCTCTCCGGCCATGTCTTTGGTCATCGTCATGCCCTCCCCGATATTTCCAGCTATAAATCCCAGTGTATCCAGGGCAACACGCGCATCTCCGGCTGACAAGACGGCCAGCGTTTCCAGAAAATCATCTCCGTATTTTAAATTCAAGGCGCCCAGACCTCTCTGCCTGTCCTCAAGGGCATTTTTGAGTATCTCTATCAGCACTTCACGGCTGAGCTTCCTGAACTGATATATGTTCCTTACCCGGCTGATTATGGCATTATTCACAGAAAAATAAGGGTTTTCGGTGGTGCTTCCGATGAACTTTATCATTCCTTCTTCGAGCGCTTTCAGCAGAGAGTCCTGCTGGGACTTGTTCCACCGATGAAATTCATCTATGTAAAAATATGTGGTCTTTTTTTCAAAGCCGTAATATCTGTTCTTTGCTGATCCGAGTAGTTCTTTAAATTCTTTCGTTCCTGTAACGGATGCGTTTATCTCTTTGAACTCTCCGTCCATTTCCCGGGCAATTATCCTTGCCAGCGTTGTCTTTCCCGTGCCGGGAGGCCCCCAGAAGATCGCAGAGTCAAATGTCCTGTTTTTTATGGAATTATAAAACAGCGAGCCTGGGTACAGGAAATGTTCCTGTCCTTTAAACTCGTCTAAATCCTGAGGCCTCATCCTTGTAGACAATGGAATCATCTTTTCTCCTTCAGAACGAAGCAATGAACACATCTTCCACAGACTTATCCTTTATCTGGTCAAGCTGTTCTAATGCTTCGTCTTTTGTTTTTAACACGGGGCTTATAACCTTGTATTTACCGTCATCTTCTACTATCTCAGTGTCTATGCCTTTTGCCTTAAGCTGGTCTGCAAGTTCTCCGGCAGAAGCTTCAGAGGAAAACACTCCAAACTGCAGCGCATATCCTTCTTCCGGCTGGCCGGACACCTCACTTTCCTGTTCTTCTGCCTTGGCCTGATCTTCGGCGTTTTCACTGGCTGCCGTCTGTCCCGTACCATCCTGGGAACCCGTTATGGCAATGGGGCTTTCATCGGCGTCATATCCCAGCAAAGGTCCTATGACATATCTTGCGGTAATGTAGCCTAAAAGCACCGCTATCATCATTATAACAATTATCACGGTAAATTTCATCCCGGAATTTTCTCCGGGCCGTCTTCTTTTTCTGACTCTACGGCGATTTAATTTTATCGACATATCAAACCTCCCACTGTTATTACATTCTATTTGGTCTTGCCAAAATTATGACTGGACATGTAAGGGGACTGTCCTGCCAGCGAAATGTATCGCCGTCACGACAGTCCCCTTCATTGATGCCCATATGGTCAGCTTATACCGTAAATGCCTGCTTCCCGTTTCAGTCTTGAGATAAATGCTTTCATTTTCATCAGGCTCAGGTTTTCCGTATCAGACAACTGACTGAGCATATCCAGATACATCCGTCCGTTTTCAGTGGTCATATCCTTTAGCTGCTCAAGGAATGCAGAAAATTTTTTTCTGCCGCTTACAGAATATCTGTCGGGTATATATGTAAATTTTATCTGTTTAAAGTCTTCCCTGATATATACGGTATCAGTGTTTATCACATATTCCTCCGGAAAGATGAGATACTGGCCGCATTCCTGTATCGCAGCAACGGTTTCTTCTGCCACGGTCAATATGCCGGACACTGTCAGTTCATGAAGATCTGACAGTCTTATATATCCTGAAGTAGAATAATATCCGATCATACCTCCTTTTTTCCTAACTATGCTCAGAGGCAATATACCTTTGCATCCTCCCCCTGTAAGGACTTCGGTTTTTTTCTTATATCCCAAATCCTCCTCCTTAAATAAAACTTTTACTTTGTCAAACAACAGCAGCACCTCCGCATATCCTGCACGGCGTATATCCTCTTCGCTCAGCTTCTTCCTTCTGCATGGATGTTGTACGCCATTTCTTTTTTTCCGTATCCTTTACATACATGCAGCCGGGTACATGGTATCTTGTGCCGTATCTGGGAAAGACCAGCACCTCCCATGATCTTCCCATATGATTAAATTCCTCTGCGGCAAGCCGCCGGCCACGGCGGTACAGACCTGTGAAGCCCCTTGTCAGGAGTTTTCCCTCAAATTCTATCATGCCGTCTATCCCTGTGACATTTGCCACACGGAACCTCATCTCGGCTTCTAAGGCTATCAGATCCCTTACACCCCGGCTGTCAAACAGATATCGGAAACCCGTCACCTCAAAATCTCCCGAAATCTCCTGGGACATCCTTTCTTCAAGCTCTGCGCAAAGGGAAACAGTTATTTTATTTTTATACGCCTGAAGATCGGTCTCCAGGATTTCTTCAGCAGTGATGAAGCATACTTCTTCGCATATCCCTATGATCCTCACGAGCAAGGTCAGAGCGCACAGGCTTATTATCAGTACAGGCAGGAATACGGCTGCTTCGGTAATGTAACTGCCGCTCCTGTCACATATCGTCTTTCTGATACGCTTCTTCATAGCTGTAATCCTTCCCGTTTATCTCCATGGTGTAAGCAAGTCCGCCGCTGTACTCTTTCAGCAGGAAATCATCTCTGTACACATACTTCATATTTATCTGTATCAGATCCATGATCCTGTACAGCTTTGTATCATCACCGATACCGCACAGCAGTACCATCAGATAGTCCTGATATCCGGCTCCCTCTGTTACCTGCGGACTTATATATCCGCCTTCTTCATGCTGCCTTGCCTTTTGCGGGTCCCCGATGGCCTCTGTTACTTTTTCTTTCGCGTCGTCATCTGTAGTGCCAAAGACATTTTCCAAGGACAGAGCCCAGTTGGAATCTTTCTTTATGAACGGAACCGTCTTGTTATCATATAAAAGTCCCATATCGTTCTCTGCCTCTGCAAATGCCCATATCTCCATTAGCGCAGCCTGTGTCAGCAAAACGGCAGGTCCGGGCGTGAGAGCGGCAGCAAGGGTAAAAACGGCTTCTCTTTTGGGCGCACAGCTATACAGGTAAAAAAGGTTCAGGGCATTCCGCAGAGTCCTTATATTGTTTCCTGTTTTTTCCTTTGCGTCTTTTTCGTCAAGCTGTCCGCTTATGATATATTCTACCTCATTTCTGAAATATGTTTCAGGCAGGTCTTTATCATCTGCGGCATCCTTAAAAAAAGCAGCGATATACCTGTTCAGCGCCAGTCCGGAACCTATTTCATCCAGATCCATACCTGATCTGAGTTTTGAGATCAAGCCTGACAGATATGATCCTTCTGTCCTGCCGTAAGAGGGGAGCCCTTTTATTATCCATTCTGAGGTGACTGACCTGTCCTCCCGGCCTGTTTCTCCCCTGTCATGGGCTTTTTCCGGGCTGATCCCGTGCAGCATGATGCTTTTTATCTGGATCATCAGATTATCCGGTTCATCCAGGCCGTATCCTCTCAGATCACACACAGCATCCGATCTTTCAATGTAGTCTTTTTCGCTGAAAGAGTAATCAGCATACATGTCCAGCTTTTGGGCCACAGAAGCTTCGTTTCCCCAAAAGCCCAGGATGCCGTACCGTTCTTTGAGACAGATGTCATATTCAGCCAATATGCTTATCCCCCACAGTCTGCCAAATGTATAAGACACACTGTCTGCGGCCTTCCATCCTGCCCCTTTTACAGCCGCTCCAACCATTATGAGCATCGCCGCAAATACCATGACAGAAAATACGGCAAAAGATCCTCTTTTGTTGTTTACTTTATATGATATGCCAGCCATTTCTCCTTATGACCTCTATCTGTCCTGTCACATCCCACTCCGATGCCTGTTTGATATGATCTTCCGACTGTTTGGCGACAGCGCCGTAAAAAGACATGATAACCGCTATCAAACCTGCCATTACAAGGCATGTCAGCGGCATTACCATGGATGCTTCCACATATATGCTGCCTGACCGCTGCGCCAGCTTGCGCCTAAAACTTGCTTTTGCTGAGACTGCCGAATGTTTCATTGACAAAATCCGTTATTTCCGACTTAAAGATAAGGCCTATGGTCACGGCTATGGCTACCAGGATGGCTACCTGCACCATTTCCATACCCCGTTTGTCCCTTATGATACTGAGCAACTTTGATCTTTTCATTTTTAACCTCCTTGTCCTTTATATATACATCTGCAACATGGCAGGTGCTGCTGTTATGAGTATAAGTGCGGTGAGGAGAAGTCCCAGCGGAAAGCTCATCTTACTTTCCGACAGCTTTATCCTCTCCATAGCTGCTCTTTTTCTTTCGGCCCACAGTTCTTCACTTTCTCTGGCCAGCTTATCCCATATATCTGCCCCGCTTAGCCGGCTTTCCGATATTATCCTGACAACCCTTGAAAATTCTTTTACCTTTGACCGGCTTCCCATCATCTGCAGGCATGATGTCATGCTCGTACCTGTCCTCCGGCTCTTTTCAAAAGCCATTACATATTCCTCTGTAAAGGCATTGGCCCTCTGCCTTTCAAAATTACTGTACCCTATGGCTATCCTCACCAATGCATCTTCCAATATGACTCCGCTGCTCAGCAGGAGAAGCAGCTGGTTAAGGAATGTCGGCAGGTTCCTCAAGATTTCTTCCCTGCGTTTTTGTTCTTCTTTTCGCTTATCAGATTTCAATGGAATTCACCCTTTCTATCAGCATAAAGCCAGCCGCCATCAAGCAGAGAGACAAAGCCGCAACTATCTTTCCTGTCTGAGTCATGAAAAGAGGTTCAAGATATTCAGGCGAGACGATCTTTATTACCGCCGTGATCCCAAGAGGTGAAGCTGCCACTATCCTGCCTTCAAAGCGCTTCTGGCTCATTATCGTCTGTATTTCCCGTTCCATCATGATCTTGTCGCCGATGATATCCGCTCCCTTTTGAAGGGCTCCGGCAAGATCAGCTCCTGTCTCCTTGCATGTGGCACATATCATGACCAGATCTTCAGCGTCGTCCAGTCCGCTACGCTCAGCAAAATCTCCAAGGACCTCTATATCGGTCATATTGCTCTGTCTGATCTTTCTGGTCATATCCCTTATCTCCCTTATTATGTGATCCTTTTCATCGTATGTACCTTTCCAGAATCCCTCTGATTCTTCGATGGCCTGTCCTATATCCCTGCCAAGGGATACGGAGGCTGCCATTGAATACAGCAGATCCTTGAACTGCATGGCAAGAACCTGTTTCCGCTTTTGCAAGATCATCTGTCTGTATGGTCTTTCGGCTGCAAACAAAGCTGTTCCGGCTATCATCCCGGCAAAGATGCTGTCATAAAACAGATGTCCTATCATGATGCCAAACATGAGCATAAAAGTTCTGAATCTTATCTTTTCTGTGCGGGTCAGTTCCGCTGCCCTGTAATCCATTTATTTTGTCCTATCCACAGTATCCAGTTTTTTTCTGTTGATGATCTTTCTCCCCGTGGGCATGAGCATCCCTGTCCCGTCTGATTCCATCAGGACATTGAGCTTAAATTCACCGGACTCGTAACCGGATAGCTCTGTGATCTCCACCACTTTCCTGCCCCTTTCCGTCCTTTCGGTATGTATCATTATCTCAATGGCCTGGGCGATCTGGGATCTTATTGCGTCAATGGACAGGGGTGTTGCCATCAGATACATGGTTTCCAGTCTTTTTAACATTCCTATGATAGAGTTGCCGTGTCCTGTGCTCATGCTCCCGGCATGGCCGGTATTCATGGCCTGCAGCATATCCAGGACTTCACCGCCCCGCACTTCCCCGACTATTATGCGATCCGGCCTCATCCTCAGGCTCGCCTTTATAAGTCTTGACATGTCTACGGCGCCTCTGCCTGCCCCGTTGCTGTAGCGGCATTCCATCCGGACAAGATTGTCAATGCAGTTTAGCTGCAGTTCCGCAGAATCCTCTATGACTATGACTCTTTCATCTTTTCCTATAAACCGGCTGAGAGCATTAAGCAATGTAGTCTTCCCTGAAGATGTCCCTCCGCTGACAAACAGATTATACCTGCATCTGACCAGTTTCCTCAGCAGTCCGGCAGCTTCTTCCGTCAAGGTACCGTTATCTGTCAGGTCTGACAGATCCATATAACTGTCGGAAAATTTTCTTATGGTCAGTATGGGGCCGTTTATGGCGACATTTTTGTACACCCCGTTTACCCTGGACCCGTCGCCAAGACGGGCGTCAACAATGGGATTGAGCTCGTTAAATTCTCTGTGTACCCGTGCGGCTATTTTCCTTATAACCTCCTCCAGCTCTTCAGCAGAGTCAAAATTAAATTCAAATCTTCTGATCTTTCCGTCTTTCTCATAGAAAATGTCCTCCGGACCGTTGACCATGATCTCGCTGATGGTCTCATCTTCCATGAGGGGCGTTATGACGCCCAGCTTTTTTCTTGTTTTAAAAAAGAGTTTCCTTGTGATCCCGGCCAGTTCTTCTCCGGAAAACCTTGCGGCATCAGGATCGTCAAAAACCATATCTGCTATGAAGCTGAGCGCCTGGCTGTCGTCCATATCTGCAGACGATGAAAGCAGTTCCCTGATTTTGGGGAGGAGATTATTTTCCATTATATTTCTTTTATTGTAATTTATTTCCATTTCATTTATATAATAAAACAGCTGCATCATCAATGCAACTGTTTTTAATCGACAAAAACCGACATGCCGCAGCCTTATTGCTGTTCCATCCGCCAGTCCATGTTAAGATGTTCCCGTCCCCTTATCTTTTCGATAAATTTTTCCAAAGCTGCCGCAAATATGCCGTTCATGGATATCTCAACAGAATCTTCACCTGCCGAAAAACTATCTGTGTCCTTGGGTATATAAAATATTTTTTCTCCGCTTAAACTGTGTTTTTCTTTTTCGGCAAAATTTATCAGAGTATATGCCCCGCCGTTCTCAATACTTACGGTACGGCAGTCTCTGCCGTTTATCACCTCAATGGCGATATCCTCGCCAAAGCTTACAAAAGGGTTTTTCCCGGCATCTATCATCACATCTGTAAAATACCCGTTGAGCCTGAAAAAATCCGTTATACGCCTGATATTGCCCTCACAGGCAAGGCTGCTGCCTTCCGGTTCAGGTTTCAGGAAATAAACTCCATTCCCATCTCTTACGGCAAATCTGTCCTGAAATATCTTTTCTTCCATGGAACATACATGGAAGATGAACCTTCTCTTGGGAGCGGCTTTTTCAAAAGGCGCATGGACATACATGGCATAGTCATCGACAGGTCCTGCGTTAAGGTACAGTATCCTTTTTTCTCCTTCGGCCGCCAGGAGTCTTGCCATTGCCAGGCTTATGGCTGTCGTTCCGCTCCCGCCGCAGCATGAGGCCACCTTCCATATTTTCACTGTCCCTTCTGTCTCCGGAATAAAGACCTCTCCGGAAATCTTATGCCAGATGCAGGCTGCCTGTTCAAGTATCTCACCTGCCGGAAGGATCTGATCCAACTGAAGTATATTTTCACCTGTCAGCCCCCTGTCATCTGTTATGATCACGCTGCCGGGAGCCATCTTATAATTCCCGTACCCTGCATCACAAACGGTTATATCCAGATTAGGCGTGATATATGCCAGTCCCCTTGCAAGAGCCTGTCCATATTCTTTTTCTCTCATACAAACAGTAAGGTCTAACTTTTTCATAAGCTGCCTTTCCCTGTTTCCCTTCGCAGTTTAAGGATACTATTTATGGGAATTTCTGTCAATCATCTTGCGGAGTTTTTTCAATGCGTCGGAAAGGGATCCCAGCTGATCTATGAGTCCCATTTCAACTGCCTCAGGGCCGAACAGCAATGTGCCCACATCGTTTGACATGTTGTCGGTGCAGTTCATCTTTTCTTCGATATCTTCTTTTTTCGCTTTTGAATGTTCCGCTATAAAATCCACCACCCGTTCCTGAGTCTTTTTCATGTACTCAAAGGTAGGTTCTGCAGTTATGAGAGTTCCGCTGGTCCTGATCGGGTGAAGTGTCATGGTTGCAGATGTGGCCACAAAAGAATAGTCTGCCGATACGGCCAGAGGGATCCCGATGCTGTGTCCTCCTCCTATGACCAGGGAAACCGTAGGTTTTGATATGCCGGCCACCAGCTCTGAAAGGGCCAGCCCTGCTTCCACATCGCCCCCTACCGTATTCAGTATCAGCAGCAGGCCTTTTATTTGTGGATTTTCCTCCACCGCCACCAGTTCAGGTATCAGATGTTCATACTTGGTCGTCTTGGCATCCTGCGGCAGCACAGAATGGCCCTCTACGCTGCCGATGATGTTGATATACTGTATATCGCTCTTAAAATTGCTCCCGCTTGCCACCAGTCCCAGCTCTTTTATGATATCGGCCGCTCCGGAGCTGTCGGCTTCCGTGGCCTTGGTCTTGTCCTTTTCCTTCTTTTCGCTCATATTTTTCTCCTGTAAAAAGTAAAATCTAATATCCATATTATAAACAGAGGAGGTCTGTTTTATGCTGTTGAGCGAAATCGGGGACAAGGAGATCGTAGATATAGTTAACGGCAGTATGCACGGCAAGCTATGGGATGCAGAAATGCTGTTTGACGAAAAAACCGGAGCGATAAAGTCACTTATCGTTCCGGATCCCGGCGGTATCGGCGGCAGGTTCAAAGATGATCTTCAGCTTCCATGGGCTTCTATCCTGGTAATAGGCGAGGATATGATCATCTTCCGATCAAGCTGAAACTGCTGTTTCCCAGCACATCTACCGTCTTTACGCATATTGACATGTTCTTGCCTGCAGCGGTGATCTTTTCACATACCGCAGGTGTTTCTGACCCTTTTTTTGAAAAGATCATTTCCGGCCGGAATATCCTGCCGTCATAGTTAAAGTCCACGCTCCAGTATTCCACAAGCTGGAGCGGATCGTTTTTTTCCACCTCCCTCATCATATTGGCAGCTCTTTCATCAATATATGGCGGAAATTTGTCTATCTCATAGCCTTCAAGCCTGATCCTGAGCAGCACCTTTTCGGAGCCGGCGATGGGCAGGCTTTCCACCTGCAGCTGCGGTACGCCGCCACCCTTGTCTTTTTCTGCCCTGAACACTTTAACATGGGCAGATCTCTGGCTAAGCCTTTTGAGCACTCCTGAAACAGCAAGAGGCGATTCGTCACAGCATATCCAGCGTCTGCCGCTGTCCTGGGCTGCCGCCGCCAGAGTACCGCTGCCGCAGAAAAAGTCGGCACAAAGATCCCCTTCTTCTGTGGCCCCGTCTATGATACGCTTCAGCAAGGCTTCAGGTTTCTGAGTGGCATATCCTGTCCTTTCGGCTGATGTACGGCCTACCATGTCCACATTCCATATATCTTTCATCGTCACCATGGTATACCATCCGGTCTCGTCTTTATACTCTTTGACGCCTTTGAACCTGTAAGGCTTAAAACCCCTGTTATATGATTTTTCTTTGGGAGGAGCAAGATAATAATCTTTAGTCTTGGAGTACACCAGTATGGTATCATGCTTTCTTGCATAATGGCGCTTGCCGGAGCCACCGGATTTGTACTGCCATATGATCTCGTTGACGAAGTTTTTCTCGCCGAATATCTCATCCATCAGGACTTTGACATAGTGCACCACATGCCAGTCAAGATGTACCCATATGGTGCCGTTCTCCGCCATCAGGTCTTTCATCATATACAGCCTTGAGCACAGCATGTTAAGGTATCCTGCCATATCTTTCTGCCAGATATCGTCATAAGCAAAATATCGCACAGGAGGCAGCTTTTTTCCGTCTGTCCCCTTTAGCTGTATGACCGCATCATATTTGGCTTTGCTGAAAAAAGGCGGATCGATGTAAATGAGCTTTATCTTGCCCGCCATTTCACCTGAATTAAGGAGATGAGCCATAAAATCCATGTTATCTCCCAAAGCCAGAATATTGGCATCCCTTCCGGTCCCTGGGCCTGTTTCTTCGGTCACGAAAAATTTCCCTGCGCCTGTCTGTCCATGATCCCGGTCTCCGCCGGCAGCCTTTTCGTAGACGGCCCGGCTGTCTGAAAGGATCTTCTCAAACTGATGTATCACACTCATCTCTATCCTTTATTTTGCTTCTACATTATATCCTTTTTCATCATCCCAGCTGGCAAAGATCTTTTCTGTTTCGGCCTTTCTCTTGACTTTCATGGTAGTGGTCTGTATCATCGGCTCGCTGGTCAGTATAAAATGGTTCACATGCTTATACTTCGGCAGGATATAATTTATATCTGCCATTGCAGAGGAAAGCCGGGCGGCCAGTCCTTTTTCGTCCAACTCCATCTCTTTCATATATTCTTCGTCGTATCTGATCTCTGCCCAGAGTACCAGTTCGTTATGCTTCTCTCTGGTGAAGATCATAGAGTCGGATACATAAGGAATCCTGTTTATCAGTTCTTCCAGTTCTTCAGGGAATATGTTCTTTCCGTTTTTAAGTACGATGACATTCTTTTTTCGTCCTGTTATCCACAGGTTGCCTTTAGCGTCTATCTTTCCCAGGTCTCCTGTATGGAACCAGCCGTCCCTGATGACTTCTGCCGTTTCTTCTGGCTGGTCATAATATCCCAGCATTACATTAGGACCTCTTGCCACTATTTCCCCTATGTTGTTTTCATCCGGTTCATCTATGCGCAGCTGCACTGAGTTCATAGGTGTACCGACGGAACCTGGGAAAATAGCCCAAGGTCTCTCAGCAGAAAGTACAGGAGAAGTTTCTGTGAGGCCATATCCCTGTATAGTCGTTATCCCGAAATCATTAAGGCCTTTTGCCACGGCCGGGTCAAGAGGAGCTGCCCCGCTGATTATGAGCCTGAGGCTGCCTCCCAGCTTTTCTATTATCTCACCGAATATCTTTCTCCTCATATCTATTCCCAGCTTGCGGGTAAATGCAGAAAGTTTCAGCCCGGTCCTGACAGTCTTTGTCTTTCCCTGTTTTTCTATCTGTTTCATCACTTTATTATAGAGGTTTTCAACCAGCAGCGGTACTCCTACGAACACGCTGACCCCATACTCGGCAAAATTCCTCTGAACATACTTGAGCCCGTCGCAGAAAACATTGCAGCATCCTGACGACAGGAATACCAGTACGCCTACCAGCCCAAAACTGTGATGGAAAGGCAGGAACGCCATGTTGACATCTTCCGGATAAAAGATCTCCATTTCAAGCATATCCCTTATGTTTGAAGATATATTGTCATGGCTGAGCATAACGATCTTTGACTCACTGGTCGTACCTGATGTAAACAGGTAGACTGCCACATCCTCTTTCTTGACTTCCATGCCGGTATATTCAGTATTTCCGGCCTGGATCATCTCTCTTCCTTCTTTGATAAGATCTCCCAGCATACTGTCATCTCCGGTTATGCAGATATATGTGATGTCAGGATGTCTCTCTCTTATATGATCTATTATGCTTTCAAATCTTCTGTCATACATCAGCAGATTTATATGGCTCCTGGACACGCAGTTTTCCAGTTCCACCTTTGTAAGTCCCTTGTCGTATGGCACTGCGGTGCATCCGCCGCAGACCGCTGCCAGAAACGATAAGAACCACGGAAAAGAGTTTTCTCCTATTATCCCTATCTTTGCATTTTTGAATCCTCTGGCAAACAGACTTGTCCCAAGAGCTTCCACATCATCTTTGAGCTGGTCAAAAGTTTCTCCTCTGACAACGCCTTTTTCTTTTATCTTGAAGGCATTACGGTCCGGAAACTTCTCCGCTGTGTTATATATGAGCTCTTTTATGGTTTTTCCTTTGTTCACATAGGACATGCTTTTTGACATTTTTTTATCTCCTTAAACCTTCCTGTTTATTATGATCCATAAAGCGAGATGCTTTCGATGATATTATATACTATTTTTTCCTCTTTGTGTAATGTAAATGAGAAAAAAGCACCGGTATAAGGTCAGCTCTGCCTGCTTTTGCCAGAGCCTTTTCGGCAAGTTTTCTGTTTTCCGGTTTGTTAAAATGGATAAGTGCTCTCTGCATCTTCTTTTCTTCCATATCCTTTGCCACATATACAGGTTCCATAGTCAGCGGATCCAGTTCCGTATGGTACATGCATGTGGACAATGTCCCCGGCGTAGGATAAAAATCCTGTACCTGATCCGGTACAAAGCCGTAATCCTTAAGAAAAAGGGCCAGTTCAACGGCTTCCTTGAGGCCGCTCCCCGGATGGCTGGAAATAAGATAAGGTATGAGATACTGCTTCTTTCCGTTTTTTTCATTGGTCTTTTTATATTTTTCGCTGAACTTGAGAAAAACATCCTTATCGGGTTTTCGCATACATTTGAGCACTTCCGGTGAAATGTGCTCAGGGGCCACCTTGAGGGTACCGCTCACATGATACCGGCAAAGTTCCTCAATGTATCTGTCGCAGTCAGGATCAGCCAGCAGATAATCATATCTTATGCCTGAACGGATAAAAACCTTCTTTACACCCTCAAGCTTCCTTACAGCGCGGAGTATGTCAAAGTATCTGCTGTGGTCGGCCTTGATGGCCGGGCATACGGCCGGGTACATACAATCTTTGTCGGTACATACGCCCTTCAACATCTGTTTGGAGCATGCAGGAGCCGTGAAGTTTGCAGTGGGGCCGCCAATATCATGAATATATCCCTTAAAGTCTTTTTTCTCTGTCAGTCCGGCAGCTTCCCTAAGTATTGAATCTCTGCTCCTGCCCCTTACCTGTCTGCCCTGATGGTATGTGATAGCGCAAAAACCGCATCCGCCGAAACATCCCCTGGAACTGACTATGCTGAACTTTACTTCTCTGAAAGCGGGTATCCCGCCCTGGACCTTATACGAAGGATGTTCTTCATTTTCAAAAGGCAGTTCATATATGTCATCCAGTTCCTGAGTCTCAAGGGGCGGCTGAGGCGGATTTTGTATGATCCATGTGCCTGTCTGATATTTTTCGGCCAAAGGCCTGGCGGAAATGTGATCATTATTTTTGAACTGTACGGCAAAGCTCTCAGCATAGCGTCTTTTGCTGCGGATTATCTCATCATAATCCGGCAGCAGTATGGTCTCTTCATCTTCCGGCGGCAGGCTGCTCCTGTAGCATGTGCCTTTTATCCAGTGTATATCTTTTATATCTATCCCTGCATCAAGGGCTTCTGCTATCTCAACGACGGCCCTCTCTCCCATTCCGTAGATCAAAAGATCGGCCTTGGAATCCAGCAAAACGGATCTTCTTACTTTGCCGCTCCAGTAATCATAATGGCCCAGCCGTCTAAGGCTGGCTTCTATGCCGCCGATCACCACAGGCACTCCCTTATATGCCTCTCTTGCTCTGTTGCAATAGACTATGAGCGCTCTGTCCGGCCTTCCGCCTGCCTGTCCGCCGGGCGCATATTCATCTTTTTTTCTCCTGTGTTTAAATACAGAATAATTATTTACCATGGAATCCACGACACCGCTGTTTATGAGAAAACCCAGCCTCGGCCGGCCAAACCGCCGGAAATCTTCGGCTGACCTGTGATCCGGCCTTGGAAGTATGGCCACCCTGTAACCGCGGCTTTCCAGCAGTCTGCTGATTATTGCCGTTCCAAATGAATGATGGTCCACATAAGCATCACCTGTAACGAGGACAAAATCCGGTCTGTCCCAGCCTCGTTCTTCCATCTCTTTTTTTGTTATGGGTAAAAACATTTTGTCCTCCTGTATTCTTCATGTTTACACCTGTGGGAAACCCAAAAGAGGACCACCGCATGAAACTCGAAATTCAATGCCGGCAGTCCCCCTGTCGTAAGCCTGATATGTCTGCTGTTAACGCTGTCCTTTGTCGTACGGTATGCCTTCCGCCTTAGGCACTCTCGATTTCTTGGATGTAAACGCAAGGACGATCAAGGTGATAAGGTAAGGAAGCAGCCTGTACACATAAGGGCTGACTCCGATCTCGGCAAGCCAGTATACTCCGTCGCCGTTGATATCCAGGCTGGAATAAGTGGCCGCAATACATTTGAACAGTCCGAACAATATGGCACCTAAAGCCACATTGAGCGGGGTCCAGTTGCCGAAGATCATTACAGCCAGAGCCAGGAATCCGTAACCGGCCACCTCGCCTGTAGAAGCACAGTTTGCAGTGGTCAGTGCATATGTGAATCCGCCTATTCCTGCCAGAGCTCCTGATATTGTAACGCCTATATATCTCATCTTGTAGACATTGATACCAAGAGAATCTGCCGCCTGCGGATTTTCACCGCAGGAGCGGAGTCTCAGTCCGAACTTCGTCTTATACAATATTATCGACAGTATGACGAAGATGGCGATGCAGATATATGTAGTAAGGTAAACTCTGTTCAAAAGCAGGTTCCCTATGAACCCAAAATCATGATCTGATTCGAGCCCGAATGTGCTCGGCCTGATCATGAACCAGCTTGCAGCATCTCCCTCTGCCATGCCCATAGCAGTCTGCTGTGCTATGAGGCCGATAAAGAACAATACGATGGCAGGCGCCATCATATTAAGGGCCGTACCGCCTATGGTCTGGTCGGCTTTAAGGGTGATGGCAGAAAAAGACAAAAGCAGTGAAAAGGCCGCTCCGCATATTGCCGCTACGATCAGGGCAAGTATCATCAGTATCTGTCCCTGTTCCTGGCCGAAAACATTATTCTGCTGCATTATCCTTACAAATAGTACGCCGATAAACGCCCCGAATATCATGATACCCTCAAGAGCCAGGTTGATAACGCCGCTCCGCTCAGCAAATATACCTGCCAGAGCGACTATCATCAGAGGAATGGCATATAACATTGTCTGCTGTATTAAAAATACCATTATCGATCCCCTCCTTCCGCTGCACCGGCTGTCTGTATCCCACTGTCCGTAGCTGCTGCAGTCTCAGCTGCGATGACCGGTTTTTCCGGCATCTGCTTTTTTTCTTTTTTTCTTTTGCCGGCATTATCTATGAACATCCTTATTATCATGGAGAATGCGCTCAGATATACTATGGCGGCAATTATTATATCGGTTATATATTCATTGTAGGCTGTGAGCGTCCTAAGCTGCGTGCCTGCAATGTTGAGCATTGACATGAATATACCGGTAAATACCACACCTATAGGATTGTTTGCTGCCAGGAGGGCAACCGGTATACCGTTGAATCCCTCAGACGGCAGCGACTGATATGTTGACCAGAAGAACTCCGTATTTCCTGACAGATAATACAGAGAAGCTCCTGCTGCTGACAATGCTCCTGCAATGGCCATGGAAGCCACTATGCTGCGTTTATCGTTTATCCCGGCATATTTGGCCGCATGCCTGTTGCTTCCGCAGGCTTTGAGCTGATATCCGAAAGTGGTCCTGGATATTATTATATAAACGATGACTGCCATCAGGATGGCGATAAGGATACCACCGTTTACCTGAGATCCCGGAAAGATCTTGTCCAGTCCGAAATCAAAGGTTTCGACGCCGTTTGCAGCCGTAGGCTTCACATATCCGACCTTTCCGCCTTCCTCGCTGTTTTTGAGGAACTCTCTGGCATCTATGAACCATGTCACCAGATTTGCGGCTATCCAGTTGGTCATTATACATGTTATTACCTCGTTTATATTCAGGTAAGCCTTCAAGATGCCCGGTATGGACCCCCATAGTGCTCCTGCTATCATGCCGCACAGGAAAGCCAATATCCATATGAGCCAGGCCGGTACCACATCTGAAGGGATCATAAGCGCCACATATAGAGTAGCTGTTGTACCCATCAGATACTGACCCGGAGCTCCGATGTTGAACAGCCCGGTCTTAAACGCAACCGCCACAGAAAGTCCCGTCATTATCAGCGGGGTAGCCCTGAAAAGCATATTTCCCAGGTTGACCGGATTGAATCCGAAGGTAAGCTCTCCTGCTTCTCTTCCGGTGCTGAATATGCCTAAGAAAACCAGCTTTACACCCTCCAGCATACCGTTGGTGGATATGTTGGCTCTGGTCAGTCCCACAAATATGATTATCAATGTACCTACTACCATACCTATAAGTATGGAGATAACTGCGGAGATGACGCTCTTTGTTCCGTCTTTTGCGAAAAACTTCTGTTTCCCGGTGTCGGGATCAAGTCTATACATCTAGCCCACCTCCTTTTTCTGTCTCTTGGCGCCGGACATATAAAGTCCCAGCTCCTGTGGATCGGTCTTTGCCGGGTCAAGTTCTCCCACTATCTCGCCTTCGTACATGACGAGGATACGGTCAGACAGGCTGAGCACTTCATCAAGTTCAAGGGATACCAAAAGGATCGCTTTGCCCTCATCTCTTTCTGCTACAAGCTGTCTGTGTATATGCTCTATCGCTCCCACATCGAGGCCCCTGGTGGGCTGTACTGCTATGATGAGAGGTTCGTTCCTGTCCAGCTCTCTGGCTATTATGGCTTTCTGCTGGTTTCCTCCTGACATGCTCCTCGTAACAGTAACGGGACCCTGACCTGAGCGTATGTCATATTCGTCTATCAATCTGTTGGCATATTCCCGAACATTATCAAATCTTATGAATCCGTGATTCTGAAATTGTTTTTCCCTGAACTTCTGAAGTACAAGATTCTGTTCAAGGGTAAATCCTAAAATAAGGCCGTGTTTATGTCTGTCCTCCGGGATATGGCTCATTCCTGCCATATTTCTCTTCCTTATGGAAACTCCCGATATGTCCTGGCCGCACAAATGTATGGTGCCGCCGGATGACTTTTCAAGTCCGGTTATCCCCTGTATCAGTTCTGTCTGTCCATTGCCGTCTATTCCGGCAATACAGAGTATTTCGCCTTTTCTGACATCAAAAGATACGCCTTTTACTGCGTCACTTTTGTGTATCCTTGAAGGCACGCTCAGATTCCTGACGCTCATCACCACATCTGTAGGATGAGCCTGTGTCTTATCGATCTCAAGCTGTACAGGCCGGCCTACCATCATGGTAGACAGCTGTTGTTTGGTCACATCTTTTGTATTGACCGTACCTATACATTTTCCTTTATGTAATACGGTAACCCTGTCTGAAACAGCCATGATCTCGTTTAATTTGTGTGTGATAAAAAGGATCGATTTGCCTTCTTTTGCAAATCCTCTCATGGTTTCCATGAGCTCATCTATTTCCTGCGGCGTGAGTACCGCCGTAGGTTCATCAAAAATAAGGATTTCGTTCTCCCTGTAAAGCATTTTGAGGATTTCCACCCTCTGCTGCATGCCCACGGTGATGTTTTCCACCTTGGCATCCACATCCACTTTCAGACCATACTTTTCCGAAAGTTCCAGAACTTTTTTTCTTGCCTCTTTTTTCTGCAGAAAACCCATCCTGGTGGTCTCTGCCCCAAGGATGATATTGTCAAGGACAGTGAATACATCTATCAGCTTAAAATGCTGGTGCACCATCCCTATCCCAAGGGCTGTGGCATCGTTGGGATCCTTTATTTCGACCTTTTGTCCGTTCTTGTAAATAGTTCCCTGTTCAGGCTGATAAAGTCCGAACAGTACGCTCATAAGGGTGGATTTTCCTGCACCGTTCTCACCCAGAAGGGCATGTATCTCTCCCCTTTTGAGCTGGAGAGTGATATCATCGTTGGCAACGATGCCCGGAAACTCTTTCCTTATGTTACGCATTTCGATCACATATTCTGACATAATCTTTTCCTTTATCCTATAATCTGCAAAAAGGGGGAACATAAAATTCCCCCTTTTTATGCATATTCACCAGTTTTCAGTTGGTATTAAACTGAATGACTAAGCGAAAGTGATGTGCTCCCATGTCAGAGTGCTCGGATCGGAAACCAGTTTGCTGGAGATCTCGATCTCGCCGCTCTTAACCTGTTCAAAGACAGCCTGATAATCTTCAACAGTCCAGTTTTCCAGCTTCCAGGTGTCGGTAGGCAGGCCTACTCTGTCCTCAGCAGCTCCGAAAGTAGTGATCTTTCCGCCGAAGTCGGCCCAGTTGCCGTCATAGTGTGCGCCGATAACATCCATGGTGGATCCGGCCAGATCCTTCATTGCTGAAGTTACAACAGTATCGGACTGACCTGACTGGTCAACGTCTACGCCGATGATGGCTCCGTCGTTGGCACCCGCAGCAGCAGTTCCGGAATTGAACATGCTTCCTCCGCACATGAATATAACTTCAGTTCCGGCCTCATACCAGCCGCTCAGCATGGCCTGAAGATCCTGAGATGCAGAGAACTGTGAACCATATTCCCAGCTGTATCTCATGGTGATGTCTGATCCCTTGGCTTCTGCTCCGTCTTCAACGCCCTGTACGAAACCATATCCGTATCTGATGCAGGCAGGGTTGCTTCCGCCGCCGCCGCCTGAGAATCCGATGTTAGTGTAGCCTTCCATGGCTGCTGCATATCCTGCCAGATAACCGGCCTGCTCTTCTCTGTAGATTACAGAAGCTATGTTGTCTACTCCTTCGATGGATCCGTCGATGAAGATGAAATGTACATCAGGATAAGCCGCTGCGGCCTGTTCAAGAGCAGGCTGCTGCAGAAATCCGGCAGCTACTATGACCTCAGCGCCTGCCTCTGCAGCATCGCTCATGGCCTGAAGCCTGTCAGCGTCTGTTGCAGCGTTGCCGTTGGCAGGCTGATAATACTTATAGGACAGTCCGTTTTCTGAAGCGTAAGCTTTAACTCCGTTCCATGTGAACTGGTTGAATGAACCGTCATTCAGCTGTCCTACATCTGTTACGAAGGCTACCTGATAAGTGCCGTCTTCAGATTCCATGGTATCAGGTATAGCATCGTAGCCTGTAGCTTCTTCACCGTTGCCGCAGGCAGCCAGAGCGAATACCATTACCAAGATCAGTAATACTGAAAGTAATTTCTTCATTTTTTCCCTCCTAAGTGATATAACGATAAAATGTTACCTAAATTATATTACAATCCACTCTAAAGGAAAAGAGTTTTTTGATGTCATCGTGAAATTTTGTCGTATTTTTTTGTAAAATCGGTGTCATTACCGGCACTCTTCGTAGTCATATCCCCTGTCCTCACCTGGCAGGCCGTAGCTTTCATCTTTTTCTCTGTTGACAGGCGTCCTGTCGTTTTTTCTTGTCATTGCAGATCCTCCTTTCCTGCTTCAGTCCTCATACGCTGAATTTCTTATCCGGTCCCTTATGGCATTCACTCCATCCGCATAGCTGGTGATCGTTCCGTTTTCTGCGTGCTCATCGGCCATCTGTTCGCCTCCGTTATACGCCATTATGGTCCAGTCATCCCCTTTTTCTTTGGATGAAAGTTCCTTTAAGATATCTGCACCTACAATTATGTTCTGATAAGGATCAAGGAGATCTGTTACCCCCAGCCTGTCCATCCGTCCTTTGTGCCATCTTGGCTGGATCTGCATCAGTCCGAAACTTTTTTCCCCGTCGCCTACCGCATCAGCATTATAACCTGACTCCTTTTCTATGACAGCAAGTACCATAGTCATGTCTATGCCGTTTTCCGTGCATACTTCCCTTATATGATCCTGGAGTTCTTTTTCAAGAGGTACATCGTAATATGTCTGCAGCTGCTGCTCCTGCCCTATCTCTCTGAAAATTTCCCCGCTTCCTGTGGAAAACGATGACACAGCTCCGATGAGCATGACGATAACCGTAAGCTTTTTCATACACTTCTCCTTCTGGAATTTTATGAGATATATATTAGCCTCGGTCAAATTACACAAAAATATAACTTTATTTTAAAAAAAGGCCGTAAAAAAGCCGCTACTGCCTGTTACGGCAGAGCGGCACCATGCCGGCATATAGTATCATCTGCAGAATTCCGCAGCTATGTTGGCATAAATATCAACAAATTCGACAAGGTCACACACCGGTATCCTTTCGTCTACAGCATGTGAAAAGCTCAGGTCTCCAGGTCCCAAAACTACTGTCGGTATTTTTCCGTATGTTGAAAGCACCCCTGCATCTGTCCATCCTCTCCGTCTTGCTATTTCAGGTGCATGTCCCAGCTTTTCCGCCAGGATATTACCTGAGCAGATGGCAATGTCGCTTTCGGGCTGAGCGATGAGAGGCGCATGATCGTAATGGTTCATCAGCCCGTTTTCCATCCTGATGATTTCTGCCCTAAAATCAGGGTCATCGGCAGCAATGCCATTTAACACATCTTCATATTCCTTTATAACAGATTCGACAGTTTCTCCCGGCACATATCTCCTGTCCATTTTTATACTGCAGAAATCTGCCACGGTACTTGGCTGCGTCCCGCCTTCTATGGTGCCAAAATTCATTACGGAAGGCCCCATATATTCATTCTGCCTTTCTGCCAGTTTTGGGACTATTTGCTCTTCAATCGCATTTATGACCTTTGCAGCTTTTGAAATGGCATTTATCCCCAGTTCAGGTATGCCTCCGTGAGCCGTCTTTCCATGTATCCTTAGTCTATTAGTTTTTTCCATATTGGGTACTGCATACAAAAATGCTTTAACTCGTAATACCTGTGTTTTTCAATCCAATATTCATTTTTCTTTGATAACTCAGATCTTATAGTTGTTCCCATTTTACTTCTCCTTTCGTTCACATAAAAATATAATACCTCTCGAATTATTTATTTGTAAAAACAATACGAGTGGTAAAAAAATAAGAGCCCGTAAAATCAGGCTCTTCATAAAAGAAGTTGTATTTTTTGCGTACTCCATCGTAAAATTGTCTTTTCGCAAGGATAGTCTTCAAAACCTAAAATATCATTTGTTATAGCCCATTCTAATACACCAAGAATAATGCCCGCTTCATATCTTTTATATGGAAATATAGAATCAGGAATAGCTCTGTGCATAGAGTTGCATTCAGTGCATCTATATCTCTTTACTCTTATATGTTTTTTGGTTCCGTATCTTCCAAAGACTATCCTGCTAACGCTGTCATAATATTTTAAATATCCTCCGCATAGCGGACATACTTCTTCATCTGTGTCTTTTATCATCTTTAGTGGTTTTCTATTATAGATTGTATTTTTCTATTCTAAGTTAAAATATAACAGAAATACGCACCATTTTCAATGCGGGCTATATATAGTCTATAAGATTCACGGCTTTCATCTTTCTTGAATTTAATATTTGTATGTAATGTTCTTCAGTTATTCTTGAATTGGCATGCCCTAATATTTTTGAAATAGTTTGTATATCGGTACCGCTGTCAAACAATCTTGATGCAAATGTGTCTCTGAGGACATGAACTCCGCCTTTTTTCTCTACCCCTGCATTTTTTAATATTTTATCAAGGTATTTGTTTAGGGCACTCGGATTTACAAAACCCCCATTTATAGTATAAACAAACATGTCTCCATCTTTAAACTGTTCAAAAATTATCTCTGCGTATTTGACCGCTCCCACATTCAACGGAACATATCTTATACTATTTTTTGTTTTTGGAGTATTCTTAACTTTCTTTATCCAATGCGTCTCATTATTTTCTCTTTCCGTCCGTATAGATATAATATTTTTATTCACCGATACAAGTCTGTCTTGCAAATTTACATCCGATTTGAGCAGCGCACAAGCTTCCCCCTCCCTTAATCCCGTGTTTAGCATGAAAAGGAAAAACGGACCATATTTATAAACATATTTTCCGGTTGATGTTTTTTTAAGGCACTCGTTTGTTATTTTTTTAATTTCGTCTGTATTATATGCTGGTGTTTCATCTAAAGTCATATCATATATTGGCATTACGACTCCTAATGTGGGATTTTCGTATGGCTCGACCAGGCCTTCTTCATATACTGCAAAATTAAAACACATATTGAAAGCTTCTTTTATTTTTTTTACAGTTGAATAACTATAGCCATCATTTTTCTTTTTGTCGAGAAGCGCTTCTATTGCTCGTTTATCTATTTCAAGGAATGGGATATTTCCACATTCCGGTAAAATATTATAATTCACTATGGATTCCAGCCGTAAATATGTTGTTTCGGATACTTTTTTACGGCCAGCCTTTTTATATTCTAAAAATTTTTTAAAAACATCGCTAGTAAGAACCTTACTTGGATTATTCGCAAAATTACTGTTATTTTTATTCAATCTTTCGATTCGTTTTTCTTCTTTAATAAGTTCTCCTAATTTTTTCCTTGCATCGTTCTCATTTTTAGCCGACTTAGTCTTTGTAATCCCATTTTTTGTTATCTTAGCAACCCATGCGCCGTTGCTTCTCTGAAAAACCGATCCCTCACCTTTGACATTTCGTTTTGAATTCATTTGCCGATCCTCCTAATTTTTTATTAATCAGGTGGTTTTCAAAGAATAAGACACCTTATTTTGACACCTTATCCGATGAACATAAGGTGTTTTCGGCAAAAAATCGCTGTTTTTTTGAGCAAATACATTATGTCAAAAAAAACGAAAAAGCGTTGAAATTTCAACGCTTTAGATGGAGGCGACACCCAGATTTGAACTGGGGAATAAAGGTTTTGCAGACCTCTGCCTTACCACTTGGCTATGTCGCCCCGAAAAGTCCCCATGGGACTGATCGGAAAAATTGGCTAGGGTAGCAGGATTCGAACCTGCGAATGACGGAATCAGAATCCGTTGCCTTACCGCTTGGCGATACCCCAACGACTTCTATGGGGTGGGTAGTGGGATTCGAACCCACGTATACAGGAGCCACAACCCTGGGTCTTAACCGCTTGACGATACCCACCATATCTATGGCTGAGAGACAAACCCATGACCTGGACCGGTCAGGTATAAATTGGCGACCTGGAACGGGCTCGAACCGTCGACCTCCAGCGTGACAGGCTGGCATTCTAACCAACTGAACTACCAGGCCGCAAATGGTGGGCGCTATAGGGCTCGAACCTATGACCCTCTGCTTGTAAGGCAGATGCTCTCCCAGCTGAGCTAAGCGCCCCCGTATAATAAAAAATGGTAGCGGCGAGTGGAGTCGAACCACCGACCTTCCGGGTATGAACCGGACGCTCTAGCCAGCTAAGCTACACCGCCACACTCAATGATTTGAAATCACTGCAAGAAATATATTACCAAATTGTCAGGTGTATGTCAACATTTTTTTAAATTTTATTTATAAGACTTTGAACGGCTTTGGATCTGCATGTACAGGATACCGCATGCTTCCGCCTCCGGACATGATCTACTCTCTTATCTTGTCTTCAGCTTCTTTGAGATTCTGTTCCACAACTTTCCATGCGTCATTACGCCCGAATTCTCTTTCTATCTCGTCCATTGCCTCAAGGCACAGGGCAGCAGATCTCATATAGTCTCCTTCGCTGAAATATATGTTTGCCAATGCGGATATGGCTGCCGCATATCTTCCTTCAGATCTTAAATATTCTTTTTCCTTGTAAATATCTACTGCTTTTATGAGCATGACCTTTGCTTCGCTCAGCTTTCCCTGCGCCCAGTATATATTTGCAAGATTGGTATAAGATGCTGCCTGTTCCCCTTCGCTGTCGTCAACAGTCCTCAGCAAGAAAACAGCCTTGTTCAGGTAATCCTCTGCATCTTGCAGTTCTCCTCTTTCCTGGGCTATCCAGCTCATATTATTATATAAGGCGGCCATCCTGTAGTCGCTGGCCATGCCGAGCTTTGATAATATTTCAGCCGCACGGGAAAACATTTCCGCAGCTTCATCAAACCTGCCGCTATTTCCAAGACAAGTGCCATAGTTTATCAGGGTCGTGCCATGGCTTTCGCTTTCTGCCGCACCCATCTCTTCTATAAGCGACAGAGCTTCCTTATAATAGCTCTCTGCCTCCTCATATCTGGAAAAATCCCTGCAGAGGCCTCCTGCCTCATTATAGACCGCCACTAGAGCCCTCTTATCTTGTTCTTTCTCTGCTTGTCCGATCGCTTCATTTACATACTGCACCGCTTCTTTTGCCTTGCCTTTTGACAGCATGTCGTCAAGGTCGTAAAAAAATCTATTCACATCCATTGCCGTTCCTCCTCAAAACTGTTTTTACAGGGCTTTTTATCTTTATTTCTCCCGGCTGCACCTCACAGTCAAAGGCCAGTATCTTTACTCCGGCTGCCTCCGCATTTCTGAGGGCGTCTCCAAATGCTCTGTGCCTCATGTCATTTGGCGCCAAATATCTTATTCCCGCCATTTGTATTATAAATATGACATAGGCCTGCCTGCCGCTTTCTTTTATATTTATCAGTTCATTGAGATGTCTTATCCCCCGGTCTGTAGGCGCATCGGGAAAAAGAGCCACCCCCTCTGATTCCAGGTTGACTCCTTTGACTTCTGCATAGGCTTCTCGTCCCTGCACATCACGGAGAAAAAAATCCAGCCTTGATCCGCCCCAGTGGCTTTCCGGCCTGATGATCTCAAGGCTGTCCAGACCAGGCAGCCTCAGCCGGCCTTCTTCCAGCGCTTCTTTGACCACCCTGTTGGGTGCCTGAGAATCCATATTGACGATGATAGTCCTGCCATCCGGCAGATATTTTTCCACGCTTATAAGGCTGTAGGCAAGCTTCCGGCTTCCCATACTGTCCCTGTGATCCTGAACATATACCTTCGCGCCGGGGACCAGCAGTTCTGCACATCTGCCGGTATTTTTCACATGAGCTCTTACCCTTTCTCCTCCGGCCATAACCTCTGCAATGAACCGGTTGGGTCTGCTGACAAATTCCGCACTTATCACATTTGAATATTTCATATAAAAATAGTACCAAACTTTGATGACATTTGGT
>ULUX01030113.1_pt1 | contig 70269 bp, 75 predicted proteins | sample 1958961 | NCBI WGS metagenome assembly ULUX01 (sample SAMEA4835773, study PRJEB28245) | human gut metagenome | biome: gut microbiome; material: fecal sample | place: Denmark | collected 2008 | reverse complement strand
GGCGCTGGTGACGCTGTCTCCGTCGTCAGAGACATTGAGCAGGGTGCCCAGGGCGGGAGTGCTCGTCATTCCGCCGCAGATGGAGCCCAGGGATTTCATGAGATCCATCTTGAGCAGCTTGCGGCCGATGAAATATGAGACGAACATCGGGATCGCCGTTATCAGCGCGCCGAAGAAGAGCAGGCTGATACCGTTTTCCACGAGTATTTCCACGAACCCGTTGCCGGCGTTGAGGCCCGCGCCCGTGAGGAAGAGGATCATTCCCAGTTCCCTCATGAGCTCAAGGGTGTTCTTACCGGCTCTGATATTGATCTTGCCTACATGGCCAAAGTGGCTGATGATCAGGCCCGAAAGCAGAGGGCCGCCCGAATTGCCCAGGCTGAAACTGCCGCCTCCCGGCAAAGGAATGGCAATGCTGCCGATGAGGATGCCGGTGATGATGGCAAGGGCCAGGACGAAGAAGCCGTGCTTGTCGATATTGATCAGGTTAGCCTTGATTTCGTGGTTCTTGGAGAACTCCACGTCTACATCCTCGGCTCCGTCCAGGCTGCCGGACTTTGCTCCGACCAGGCGCGGCATGATCTGTACGAAGATCACGACGCCGATAACGCCGAAGGGATAGGCGATACCGTAGCCGATGGAAGCGATCGAATCGCCCGTCGCCTCTACGGCGGCGGCCAGTCCCGGCGTGCTCGTCAGCGCTCCCGTCATGATGCCGATTGCCAGCGGCGTCTTCACATCGAAGAAGACGATGGTCGCCACGCAGACGGCGGCTCCGACCAGGATGGTGATGAAGCCGATTATTATATAGTTCAGCGATTTGATGCTGATGCTGCGGAAAAAGTCCGCGCCCGCGATCAGGCCGATCGAAGCTACGAAGCACACCAGGCCGATCTGCTGGATCTCGTCCGGTATCTGGTAGCCGAAGTGGCCGAAGATGAGGGCCATTATCAGCACGCCCGAAGAACCGAGGTTGAATCCTTTTACTTTAATTGCTCCTACAAGATATCCCGTCGCGATGACGAGAAAGATGATCATCGGAGTCGACATATTTCTGTTTCCTCCTCTGTCTGCTTGCTTATTTTGAATATACTTCTCTACCGCCGACGATCGTCTTGAGTACTACGGCCTTGGTGATCTCGTGAGGGTCTGTCTCAAAGATGTCGCGGTCTAATACAGTCATGTCGGCGAGCTTGCCTACCTCGAGGCTTCCTCTGATATCTTCTTCAAAGGCCTCGTAAGCGTTGCCGGTAGTGAAGAGGCTGACGGCTTCGTCAACGGTGAGTTTTTCCTGCGGATGCCAGCCGTCAGTTACCTCGCCGATCTTGTCGCGGGTAACGGCGATCTGTATATTTTCCAGGACATCGAAGCTCTCGACAGGAGCGTCCGAACCGCCGCAGCAAACCAGACCCTTGTCGAGCATGGTTTTCCACATATAAGATCTCGCGGCCGGTCCTTCGCCGGTAAGGCCGGCGACGATGCCCTTGTCGCTGGCGACGAAGACAGGCTGGATGAAGGCGAGGATGCCGTATTCTTTCATCTTGTCGAAGAGGTCGTCGCTGACGATCTGCAAATGATTGATGGCCAGGCGGCTGTCTCTGCGTCCGTATTTTTCGATCGCCTTGATATAGGCGTCGCAAACCATGTCGGAGGCCTTGTCGCCGATGGCGTGGATGAGAAGCTGCATACCGTTTTTGTAAGCGTAATCAACGAGGTTTTCGAGGTCCTCCTTGTCGTGAACGGCGGTGCCGCGTTCATCGGTGCCCACATACGGTTCGTTCATCAGCGCCGTTCTTGCGCCGAGGGAGCCGTCTTCGTACAACTTAACCGGGCCAATTTTATAGAAATCGCCGCCGTCGTTTGTGCGGTAGCCCGCGTCGATAAAGGCCTTCATATGTTCAAAAGCCGTGAAGGAAGCCTGTTCTCTGACGCGCAATGTCAGCTTGCCTTCTGCTTCCAGCTCCTTATATGCCTTGATGATGCCGGCGCTCTTGCGGCCCGGCAGGGAAAGGAAGTTGTCCGAATCCACGCCGGTGATGCCGTGGGCGTTGATATCCTTTTGCGCGGCGAGGATCATTTCCTTGATCTTGTCTACGGTCGGCTCGTTCATGGCGTCGTAGCAGAGCTTGATGGAAGCCTCGGTGAGGACGCCCTTTTCCTGGTCGATCTGATCGATATAATCGGCGGTCTGCTTGAGGCCCATGACGATTTCCAGACCCTTGGTGTTGACGGCCGCCTTGTGGCCGCACACTCTGATAAAGAGAATCGGTCTTTCGGTGGAAATCTTATCGAGGTCGAAGCGGTCGAGAGGTCTCTGCTCGTCGGTAAAATTGCTCTCGTTCCAGCCGCGGCCGTAGATCCAGTTTTCGGCCGGCTCGTCTTTCATCTTTTCCGCCATCTCGCGTCCGTGAGCGATGATCTCGGCGATAGAAGCCGTGCCCGACATCTGATAGGACTGCTTAACGAAAGCGTAGTTGAGCATGTGCAGATGCGAGTCGGTGAAACCCGGCAGCATGAGGCTGCCGCCGAGGTCGGTCTTAGCTTCGGCTTCGAGAGCCGCAGCCTGAGCGTCATCCCCCAGGAAAGCTATCTTGCCGTCCTTGACTCCGATCGCGCTAACGACGCTGCGCTCAGCGTCCATCGTTCTGATGACCCCGTTGTAATAAATCTTGTCATATTTCATATCGGTTATCCCTCCTAAACTGCCACGAGGGACGAGCACCTGTCCCGTCCCTCACTTTGTATGCGGCCCATATCCGGTGCCGCGGCATTTATTCATTTATTTAGTAGTTTTTCCTACCTGTTCGTAGAAAAGTCTCATATTCTCGTCTACCTTGCCGATGCCAAGATACCTTGCCTTGTAGTCCTTGAGCAGCATGATGAACTTGTTGCTGAGAAGGAAGAGCATTATAACATTGACAAAAGTAGGTATCAGAGTGATAAAGTCGTAGCAGGTCCACAGCTGAGCCGGAGTAGCGCCTACGTATACGGTGTAAACGGTTACCAGGAAGCCCGGAATCGGGTTATCCAGCTTGAGAACCACCAGCCAAATATCTCTTACCTTATCCCAGAAAGCGCTGTGTCCGCTCAGGAAGTGCTCGATCAGGGTCTTGTAGTAAGTATACCAGCCTGTGCAGGTTGTCAGTGCAAACAGGAATACGCTTGCAGAAATGATCCATGTGGACCAGTGACCCAGTACGGATTCAAAAGCAGCCAGCGAAAGAGCAGCTCCCTGAAGTCCGCTGTCCCAAACGCCTGTAACGATAACTACAAGGCCTGACATGGAGCATACGATTATGGTGTCGATGAACACCTCTACGGCTCCGAAGATACCCTGCTTTACAGGATGTTCGGTATCAGCCATTGCGTGTACCATCGGAGAAGTACCCCAGCCTGCTTCATTGGAGTTTACAGATCTTGCAAATCCGAAACGCATGGCCATGGTCATCGTAACGCCGGCAAAGCCGCCTACGGCTGCGTGTCCTGTAAAGGCTGATTTGAAGATCAGAGCAAATGACGGCAGGATGTTGTCCCAGTTTGCAAATATGACGATCAGAGCCGCGCCCACATAGAACAGGCACATGAACGGCACCATGTAGCTTGCGATCTCTCCCAGTTTCTTAACTCCGCCAAGGATAACGAGATAAACACAGATGGCCAGAGCCGCGCCAGGGATGATGAAGCTGATGTCGAACGCGGTTCCGATAGCTTCAGCTACGGTGTAGTTCTGAAGAGTCATGAAGTGGCAGAAGTAGATACCCATGGCGAAGATGGCACCAGGGATGAACCATCCCTTCCAGCCTTTTTCTTTGAAGAAGTCCTGTATGTAATATGAAGGACCGCCACGGAAAGTGCCGTCCGGCTGGGTCCGTCTGTAGTAAACGGCGAGGGAAATCTCAGCCGTCTTGATGATCATGCCGAGGAAGGCGGCAACCCACATCCAGAACAGGGCTCCAGGACCGCCGGTGGCGATGGCTGTAGCTACGCCGGAAATGTTACTTACGCCTACGCATCCTCCAACAGCTATACACAGAGCCTGGAACGGGGTCAGGCTTTCTTTTGTTTCCTGCTTTCCCTTTCCCTTGTGCATAACGCTTTTAAGGATCAATCCCAGATGAGCAAACTGGAAGAACTTTGACCTTATGGTCAGCACAAGTCCAGTTCCGAGAATGACGACGATCAGTGGAACTCCCCACAGAAAGTCGACCATTTTTTCAAATGCTGCGAACATAAATTTTCTCCTTTCAACAATAAAATTCGCATTTAAATATAAGTGCTTGATACTATATAGCAGCAAAAAGCGTGCCACTCAACAAAAAAACGCGATCATTGCAATTTGAACGATCGCGCTCGTATACCCCCCCCAGGTAAAAATTCTTAACAACATTTTTTGATTTTTTAAAAATTTTTTGATTTTATCAAAATAATGTTCTTTTCATTTGTTTCCGTTGAGCATTTCAATGGCTTCTTCCTCATTTATCACCGGTATCCCCAGCTCTCTGGCTTTTTTGTTTTTACCCGATGAAGAATTCACATCGTTGTTGATGAGATAGCTGGTCTTTGCGCTGACGGAACCTGCCACCTTGCCGCCGGCCTTTTCTATATCAGCCTTGAGCGCATCTCTGTTTTCGTAGCGGTCAAGGCTTCCGGTTATGACGAAAGTCATTCCGGCCAGAGTGTTTCCGGTCTTTTCTTCAGTCTCGTCAAGATCAAGGATCGCCAAAAGATCGGCCACGGTCTTTTTGTTTTCCTCGCTGCTGAAAAATTCCCGGTAGCTTCCTGCCATGATATCTCCTATTCCGTCTATGGCAGTCAGATCTTCAAAGGAAAGTTCCTGTATCTTTTTCCACTTGTTGCCGCAGGCCCGGCATATCATCCTGGCGTTGGCTCTTCCTATGCCGGGTATGCCAAGACTGTAAAGCAGCCTGTCAGGAGTGGTGTGCCGCGCTTTTTCTGCTGACTTTAGAAGGTTTTCAAAAGACTTTTCTCCGAAACCTTCCATCTCAGTAAACCTTTCCCTGAACTGATCCATGCGGAAAAGGTCTGCCAGCTCCTTTACCATACCTTCGTCCACCAGCTTTTCTATTGTCATTTCCGAAAGTCCTTCGATGTTCATGGCATCGCGGGATACGAACAGGGTCAGCTTTTTTATCTGCTTGGCAAGGCAGTTTTGGTTGCTGCAATGGAGTGTCGTCACTCCGTTTTCCTCCCTGACCGTCACCGGTCTGCCGCAGACCGGGCAGACATCGGGCAGGACAACACTGTCACTGCATGTAAGGTTTTCGGCTATCTGAGGTATTATCATATTGGCCTTGTATACGGTTATCCTGTCGCCTATTCCCAGTTTAAGTTCTCGCATGACGCTCACATTATGGACTGAAGCCCGGCTTACAGTTGTCCCTTCAAGTTCCACAGGATCAAAGATCGCTATGGGGTTTATCAGCCCTGTCCTTGACGCACTCCACTCTATCTGGCGGAGAGTTGTCTCCTTCAGTTCATCTTTCCACTTGAAGGCAATGGAATCTCTTGGGAACTTTGCCGTCTGTCCGAGAGAAGTGCCATAGGCTATGTCGTCATATGTGAGCACCAGGCCGTCAGATGGTATGGGATTTGATCCTATCCTGTCTGCAAACTCCCTTACGGCTTTTGCCATGGTATCCCTGCTGACCTTTTCGTACTCCACACATTCAAAACCCCGTTCCGAAAGCCATCTGAACTGTTCTTCTCTTTTGGCAAAATCCAGTCCCTGGGCTGAAACCAGAGCAAAGGCATAAAACCTCACATTGCGGTCAGCGGTTATCTTGTTGCTGAGCTGGCGCACAGAACCGGAACAGAGATTCCTCGGATTTTTATATTTGGCGCTGTCATCTTCTATCTGCTGGTTTATCTTTTCAAAATCCTCATAAGATATGACCGCTTCTCCTCTTAATATCAGTTCACCCTTAAAATCAATGGACAGCGGAAGGTTTACAAAAGTCTTTGCGTTGGCGGTGACAACTTCGCCTATCTCGCCGTTTCCCCTTGTGACCGCTTTAAAAAGACTTCCGTCCCTATATGTCAGCACGATGGTCAGCCCGTCCAGCTTCCATGAAAGGAGCCCGTCCTGATCGCCTATCCACGATATGAGCTGCCCCACATCTTTTGTCTTGTCCAGAGACAGCATCCGCTTTGGATGGGCTTCTTTGGGCAGATCTGAAAGCACCTGGTATCCCACGGTCATTGTAGGACTTCCGGCCATTACCACTCCTGTTTCTTTCTCAAGCGCTTCCAGTTCATCATACAGGGCATCATACTCAAGGTTGGTCATCATCTCCCTGTCTTCCTGGTAGTATGCTTTTGACGCCCGGCTCAGCAGGCCGGTCAGCTCTTTTATCCTTTTTATCTTTTGTTCTTTTTGATGACTGTTTTCCATAGGTTTCCTTTCTTAGGCCCCAGGGGCACTGATTTCGTGTACGGGCTTTTATATCAGAGCTTCTTCAGGGGAGCTATTCCCTTTGCAAGCTTTTTTCGTCCTGCTGTCTGGAACATTACCGTAACGGTCTTATCGTCTGTTTCCAGTACGAGTCCATCGCCGAATTTTCCATGGTATACTCTGTCCCCGGCGGTAAGATCAACGGTCTGGGATGCGGCTTTAGACTCCAGGTTCTTTTTTGCACGCCCAAGCATATCATATGGTTTTCCGGCCGGGGCAGCAAAGCCGTCCAGAGAGCCGGTGTCTATGCCAAGCTTGTTATTGGTCCTGCGTCCCGGCATATACGCCATATCCCCCGCAGGATCCAGCACCGCCGGGTCAAGTTCCCGCATGAACACAGATTCCCTTGTATTGTCGCCCTGTCCGTACATCATCCTGTAGGATGCGCTTGTCATAAACAGCCTCTCTTTGGCTCTCGTTATGCCAACATAACAAAGCCTTCTTTCCTCTTCGAGGCCATCTTCACTGTCCATTGCCCTGTGTCCCGGAAAGAGCCCATCCTCCATTCCCGGCATGAACACCACCGGAAATTCCAGTCCTTTGGCGCTGTGCAAGGTCATAAGTGTCACTTTGCCTGATCCGGCGTCATATTTATCAGCATCTCCGTCAGTTGCCACTTTTTCAAGAAATTCCTCCAAAGTGGCAGGCTCGCCTGCATCCTGCTTTTCTTTTTCAAAATCGTATATGAACGATTTGAAATCCAGCAGATTCTCAATGCGCCCTTCGGCTTCAATGGTGTTTTCATCTTCAAGGGCCTTCATATATCCTGTCTTTATGAGCAGGCTGTCGTATATATCTGATATGCGCAGATTTTCCCTTTCCCTGCGGCATAGGTCTATCACCTGGGTCATCTGCTTGACTGCTTCCCTGGACTTGGCAGAAAGCCCATCTGCAACTTCAGGATCTGAAACTGTTTCGAGCATTGATTCTCCCCTTACGGAAGCAAGGGCCCGCAGCTTTTCTATGGTCTTGGCTCCCACTCCCCGCTTTGGTTCGTTGATGACCCGCGCAAATGCCATGTCATCTTTTGGATTGACGATCAGCCGCATATATGAGATCATATCTTTTGTTTCTTTTCTCTCATAAAAACTGAATCCGGAAAGTATCTGATATGGTATCCTGCTTTTGCGCAGAGCATCCTCAAAAAGTCTTGACTGCGCATTGGTACGGTAAAGGACTGCAAAGTCATCATAGCTCACTCCCGGTCCCTTGAGCAGTTCTATCTCTCTTGCCACATATCTTGCTTCTTCTTTGTCGTTGTCAAGCCGTGCATATACTATCTTGTGGCCCGGATCCTGGTCTGTCCACAATTTTTTGGCTTTACGCCCGCGGTTGTTCCTGATGACTGAATGGGCCGCAGTAAGTATGTTGCCGCAGGAGCGATAGTTTTGTTCCAGCTTGATGACTCTGGCATTGGGAAAATCTTTCTCAAAGTCGAGTATGTTCCTTATGTCGGCTCCACGCCACTGATATATGCACTGGTCGTCGTCTCCCACCACGCATATGTTCTTATATTTCCCTGCCAGCAGCTTGATCATCCTGTATTGGATGTGGTTGGTGTCCTGATATTCGTCAACCATTATGTAGCGGAACCGTTCTCTGTAATCCTCCAGTATGTCCGGATTATCCCTCAGCAGATGAAGTGCATTTCTGAGCAGGTCGTCAAAATCCATGGCATTGTTCTGTTTGAGCCCCTTCTGATATGCCTTGTATACATTGTATATGGCCTTTGAGCGAAAATTTTCTCCCTCCCGCTGGATATATGCTTCGGGCCCGAAATCGGCTTCCTTTTCCTTGCTTATGATGCTGAGAAGGTAGTTGACCGGATATTCCTTGCTGTCTATGTTCAGTTCTTTAAGAACAGTCTTGACCAGAGCTTTCTGGTCTACTGTATCGTATACGACGAAGTTTTTCTCATAACCTGCGGCCTGCCAGTGTTCTCTGAGCATTCTCAGGCTCATGGAGTGGAATGTCATGATCCACATATCCGAGGCTCTGCCTCTTATGAGTTTCTGTACCCGCTGTCTCATCTCTGCCGCAGCCTTGTTGGTAAATGTGACCGCCAGTATCGCCGATGGCGCTACGCCCTGTTCTATCAGATATGCTATCCTGTGGGTCATGGTCGCAGTCTTGCCGCTGCCTGCGCCTGCAAGTATCAGCAGCGGCCCCTCTGTACACATGGCGGCTTCTTTTTGTTGTTTATTGAGATGGTCTAAGTTCATATTTTCCCCCTTTATCTGCTCTCAATATTTTATCACAAAACAAGTTTCCTGTCTCTCATAAAACTTTGTACAGTTCCGCAAAAAAAGAAACCTCCCTGCTCTGACGGGCAGGCAGGTAGGTTTCTTTGGATATGTAATTATATACTCACTATGGTCTTTCTAAAAATGTGGAGAACACGACGGAAGTTTCAGTCTTGCCGAATTGCTGGAGTTTTCCCATAAACTCATCTAGCATGGTGGTGGATGGGAATATCACCTTTAGGAGCATGGAATATTCTCCGGTTATGTGGTCTCCTTCCAGGACACATTCCTGTTTCTTGATGAAATCGTAAAATTCTCCGCTTTTCTCAGGCGGCACGCTGACCTGGATAAAAGCTTTGATGCCGTATCCCAGCTTTTCCATGTTCAGCTTGGCGTGGATCCCCTTGATGTAGCCTTCTTTACTGAGTTTCTCTATCCTTGCGGCCACTGCCGGAGGTGTAAGGAAAACTTCGCTGGAAAGTTCCTTGAGAGACATGCGTCCGTTTTCTCTGAGAAGTCTGATTATCTTCAGATCAATTTCATCTAAATTTTTCATCTTTTCAATTATTTGCATGATTCAATGGCCGCCTTTATCTTGGCCGGCATGATCCTGCATTCTTCCTCCGTATTAGATGCCACGGAGACCCTTATGCCTTTGCCTATGACTATGGCAAAGACATCATGTTTTTGCAGCTCCAGCCCTGCTTCTTCTGCGTTTTCACACGGTATCGTTATAAAGAAACCGGCATCATACGGACATGTCGCAAGGCCTTCGGCTCTGGCAGCCTCCATAAAGGCGCGGCCTCTCTTTGCCAGCATTTCCATATAATAGTCTCTTTCGTTCTTAACGCTTTCAAACAGGCTGTCATCCCTGACGATCCCGGCTATGACACTCATTGCGGCTCTGTTGCCGTTGGACCATGATCCGCGGCATTCTATGCGCATAACATCGTTAAATTCTTTTGCCGTCTCTTCGTCAGGAGCTATGCATATGAGCGCTCCGCAGCGCATTCCATACATAGTATATCCTTTTGAACCGGAGAAAGCAATAAGCGGAAGCAAATTTGACGGTGCTGATTCGAGTTTTTTCAGGAACTTTCTGTTCTCTGCAGCGTCTCCTGCAAAGTCCATATATGCGATGTCCGTAAGGAGCACGACTTTCTTAGGCGCAGCATTTTCACATGCCGCCAGCACCTTGTCCCAATCCTCCAGCGTGAAAGTGTATCCGGTCGGGTTGTGGGCCGGAGTGTTGATTATGATGAAAGCCTGGTCCTGCTGATCAAGGACTTCTGCCAGTTTCTTTTCAAACGCTTCAGCGTTAAATTTATTCTCACTGTCAAAGAGAGTGTATGTGGTCAGTGTTCTTCCGATCTCTTCGGAAATGGTCTTGTAAGGGCTCCAGTGCCAGTCAGATGTGAGCACTGCGTCTCCCGGCTGTGTATAAGCAGAAACAGCGTTTCTGATGGCTCCGGTGCCGCCAGGTGTATAGCACGCTGCGACAGGATTCTGAGGCATCTGGTCCAGAAATACGGCTTTTTTTACTGCTTCAATGTAGTCAGGTGTTCCCAGTATAGGTGCATATGGTGCGTAGTCGTCCGGTCTTAGGGCTTTTACGCATTTATCTACTGAATCCAGCACCACCAGCCTGCCATCATCTGCCAGAAGAACGCCGATGGTGGAATCTATGACATTCTCTCTTCCTATCTGAGCGATCCTTTCCTTTGCTTTTGACGAAACGCCAAAGAGCTTATCAGGAGCTCCTATACCGCTTCTCTTGTTTTGATATGTAAAATTCATAGTCTGATCCTCCTTTTGACAGTTCATGCCGTCTATATAAAAATATCCTTAAACATGTCAAAAGTCAACGGGTTTAAGGATATTTCGCATTTTGAGATTTTATCTTTACCTAAACTTTATTTTTTTAAGTTTTGGTCACCTGTACCTTTTTTTCGTCAAAAGTAAAATCAGGAGCTGTGAAGGATGTAACTGAGTACGGTCCTGATCCCTGTGGCGATCTGCCCATACTCGGTATGCTCTCTGATGTTATGGCTTATTCCATCCCGGCATGGTATGAAGATCATTCCTGTCGGACATATGGAGGCAAAGGACATGGCGTCATGTCCTGCTCCGCTTGGCAGCTTCATCCATGATATTCCTTCTCTTCCGGCGGCTTCTGCCAGGTCATCTATCATCTGACGGTCCAGTATGACAGGCTTTTTCTCGTCGGTTTTTTTCAGATCATATCTCAGGGCTCTCTTTGAACATATCTCCGCCAGCTTTTCTTTCAGCATCTTTTCCATTCGGCAGATATTTTCATCGTGTATGCCCCTCATGTCGATCTGCATTTTTACAAAGCCAGGCACGGAATTCATAACATTGGGATGATTCTCTATCGCGCCGACTGTAGCCACTGAATGGCGGAAGCTTTCTTCCCGTCCTATCCGCTCAACCTCAAGTATCATCTCTGCAGCTCCACAGAGGGCATCTCTCCGCAGTTTCATAGGAGTTGCTCCGGAATGTTCTGACAATCCCTCAAGGGTTAGCAGATACCTGTGGGGAGCCGCTATGGCTGTTACAACTCCGACATTTTTTCCGGCATCTTCCAACACTCGTCCCTGTTCGATATGTATCTCTATATACTGCCTGATCCCCTTTATCCTGGGGACATTCAAGGTGAACCCTCTTTCTGCCATATGTTCTTCAAGGGGTCTGCCGTCTATGGCTACCGCACCTTTCAGCCGTTCCTTTTCTATGCTGCCGGTTATCAGCCCGCTGCCTATGGTGCAGATCTTAAAATTGGATGATTCTTCACAGCGGAAAGCGGCGACCCTGACAGGCTGCGTATAACCGGCTTCTCTCAGGGCTTCCAGGATCAGGAGCCCGGAAAACACGCCTACGGCGCCGTCATATTCTCCCCCTTCGACTACCGAATCAAGATGAGAACCGATAAGGATATATCCCTCTGCCTCTTTGGAACAGTTGGATGCATAACTGTTTCCGGCCTCATCCTCCCAGACATGAAAACCTCTTTTGCGGGCCTCTTCCCTGAAAAAGCCATGCATCTTGTCCTCATCCCCGGTATAACCCAGCCGTGTGACTCCTCCGCCCGGCAGGGCACCTATACAGGCCACATCCTCAAACAATGTTCTAAGAGAGTCTGCAAAATTTATGTTTACCATTTTTCCTACCTTTCCGGGCGGATAAACCGTCCTGAAGGGTCTCCTTTTATTTCTCCGTCTTTCATTACCGTCTTTCCCCTGACTATGGTGCACACCGGTTTTCCTTTCATGTGCCGTCCGTCAAATGGCGACAGTTTTGTCCTGGAATGAAGTTTGGTCTGATCCATGACATATTCCATATCAGGGTCGATTATGGTTATATCGGCGTCGGTTCCCACTTCCAGAGAGCCCTTTGAAGGATAAAGGCCAAACATCTTTGCAGGAGCTTCAGAAAGGACTTCGGCAAGCCGGTTCCAGCTTATCCTGCCATGATTTACCCCGTCTATGAGGACCGGAGCCATGGTTTCTATGGTGACCATACCTGCAGGAGCCGACCAGATGTCCTGAGCTTTTTCCTCAGGTGTGTGGGGAGCATGGTCTGAAGCCACGAAAGATATGACACCGTCCGCCAGTCCCTTCCAGAGCAGTTCCTTGTCGTATTTTGTCCTTACAGGCGGATAGCCTTTCATGGATGTGCCTGCGTGGGCGTAATCGTCGCTGGTCAGCCCCAGATAATGCGGACATGTCTCTGCGGTCACAGAGCTGCCTTTTTTGCGTGCTCTTTCTATTATCTCCACTCCATCGCCTGCAGCAAGATGCAGTATATGCAGGTCGGCGCCTGTGGCTTCTGCGATCCTGATGGCAGTATCTATCACTATTGTCTCGCTGAAATCCGGTCTTGAATAGAGCATGCCGTCGTAATCGTTCATTCCCTTTTCTCTGGCCTCGGCAGTCAGAGTCTTGATGATGCCAAAGTCCTCTGCGTGGATGGCTATCTTTTTACCGGTCTTTGCCACATTGCGGAAAAGTTCGTAGACCTCTCCCGTGCTGAAAGGCGGTATCACATCTTTCATGCCTTCCTCATAGTTGTATATGAGCTGATATGTCTTTGCATCTATGGCATAGCCCCAGAAAAATTTGAAGGCTACTACTCCTGCGTCTGCAAGGGGCTTCAGCTGGTCTTTGTTCAGATCTCCGAGGCAAAGTCCCCAGACGCCAAAATCCACATAAGCTTTAGGTGTTATGGTTTCGATCAGATCCTGCAGATTCTCAACGGAATATATGGCCGGATTGCAGTTGGGCATTTCAAGGATAGTGGTTATGCCCCCTGCTGCTGCCGCCATTGAAGAATGAGCAAAGTCTTCCTTTTGCCATGCGCCTTTTGAGCCGTCTCTTGAATGGCAGTGGGTATCTATAAAACCTGGAAAAACAAGCATGCCTGCTGCATCTATGACTTCCGCAGCTTCCCCCAGCCCTTCTTTGCCGCATTGGGTAATGGCTGCTATCCTGCCGTCTTTTATGTATATATCTCCATGGCTGTCGCCTGAGGCAGTTACCATGTGTGCGTTCTTGATAAGCTTATCCCAGATCATACTGTCCTCCTAAATATCTATGTATCCTATGCCGTCTCGTATTGTCAGCCCGGTATCCATTTCCCTGCACAGTTCCTGCATCTGTGCCAGCACTGCCTCATCGCCTGTAAGCCGGGGCAGTCCTCTGCGATAACGGGAAAGTTCCTGGTCGAGGGTTATAGGATGCAGATATATCCTTTTGATCTTTCCGCTCTCCCATGTCCATCTGGCGATCACGGAATTCCACACATCTTTGTTTACTCCCAGTCCTGCTTTGCCGCCTCTGCTCCTTTTATCCATGCCCGCACCGACCTGGGAGTCCGGCGGCATTCCGTACTTCTCGTAAAAATCAGCCGGCTGATGCGTTGTAGTATCGTTTTCAAATATAAAATTCCCCAGGCTGTAAAAGATCACGCCGCCTTTATACATCTCTATGCCTCTCAGTACATGGGGGCCGTGGCCGATGACTGCCGAGGCTCCTGCATCTATGCAGCTGCGGGCAAAAGTCCTGAGGAATTCCGCCGGATAATCTTTGCGCAGCCCGCCAAGCTCGTGGGAATGGATGCTGACCAGAACACAATCGGCCTGTGATCCCGCCTCTTTGATCGAGGCGCGTATCCTGTCCATATCCCTTTTGTCAGGGACAGTCTGCTTATAGGTCTTATCCGATTCCTCAAAATCACGGCCTGCAAACTTAAATGAGCCCGGTGTCTCAACTGCAAATCCTTCTTTTATATCCAGTTCCTGCTGTGCGTCTATGAGCGTGCCGCGGGCTATATCCCTGAGGGCCTTGATCTGGTCTTTTGTAACAAAAAATTTTTCAATGTGCCGCAGCGGATTTACTCCCGGCCTTCCCTGCATATCCATCCTCTGGCTGCCGGCTGCCCATGCCTCATGGAAAGTGGCTGTAGCTGCTATCAGCGCCGCTCGCCCCTGCCTGCATTCCAGATATACCGGAGCCGCCGCATCTGCCAGGTTCATTCCTATGCCTGCAAACCTGATATCATGTTCTTTCAGATGCCTGATGGTTGCTTCAAGGCCGTTGTGGCTGTAATCCATTGAATGGTTATTTGCGGCATTGTAAATATTGAATCCGAATTTTTTCAGATCCTCCAGTATCTGCGGTGATGCCATGGCCCATGTTCCTCCGCTGAAAGGATAAGGGTATCCCTCCCTGTCGTGGACTGTGGTTTCCAGATTGGCAAACCTGACTTCTGATCCCCTTATCAGTTCAGAAAGTTCATCCAGGCCTTTGTACCCTGTTTCCGGCAGAGGCCTGTTCATGAACACATCTCCTGCCGCAGTAAAAGTTATCTTATCGGCCATGACCGTTCTCCTTTTTTGCGTTTTGCTGCCAAAGGGAAAGCTTAAAGCTTTCCCTCTTTCATATATCTTGCATTTGCACCGTTTACTTCCCAGAATTTTGCTTCGGCTGCCGGCACAAGTTCATCAGCTGCAGCCTGGGCTTCGGCAAAGATCTTTTCAAGGTCGAAAGTTACAGGTTTTCTGTTCCTTACGATGACCTTTCCTCCTGAGATCACTGTATCCACATCCCGTCCGTTGGCCGCATATACCAGATTTGGTACTATGTTCCTCATCGGTCTTGTGTATATCGGCTGCATTGCAGGCACATCAGTCTTAACAAGTATCATATCGGCATCTTTGCCGACTTCTATGGAGCCCGTCACATCATCAAGTCCCAGAGCTTTTGCACCTTCTATGGTGGCCATCCTCAGCACTTTCCAGCATGGCATGACTTCCGGATCCTCGTATTTTACCTTGTTGAGTATGGCAGTCATACGCATTTCATTGAAAATGCTGTGCTCGTTGTTCCCGTTGGCCTGATCGCTGCCAAGGGCCACTCTTCCGCCAAAATCCTGGAACTGTTTGGCAGGCGGTACGATACCATCGATCACACCTATGGCGGTGGTGCATACGACCATCCTGGCGCCGTGGTCTGTGACCTTTTTCACTTCGTATTCCTGTGCATTTGTAAGATGTATCCCTATAAGGCGGTCGTCAAGGAGACCTCTTTCTTCCAGCCAGTCTATGCTGCGCATCCCGTAGCGCATCATCATCTGCTTCGTCTCTCTGTCTCCCTGAGACAGATGCATATACATGAAGGTGTTGTTTTCACTGGCAAGCTGCTGTGCCTCATACAGCGTTTCCTCGCTGACGAAATCAGGCCCCTGAGGCGCAAACATCACTCTTATCCTGCCATTGCCTGCCATATGCCATTTTTTGAAGATCTCCTTTGCTTCTCCAAGGGTCTCTTCGGTATAATCCTTGTCATAATCGTAAAGCTCTCCCGGAGCATATACTCTGTCTATGGCGCTCCTGATACGGCACCCGATATTTCCTCTGACTCCGATCTCATTGACAAACTCACATACCGGCCCTTCAAAAGGACCTTCGTCACCTATGGTGGTAGTCCCGTTCATAACGGCCTCTGCAATGCCCAGCCTTCCGCTGGCGGCACGGGTCTGCCTGGTCGCATTGGTCAGGAAAGGCCCTGCTCCATGCATCATCCAGTTGCTCACATCCTGAGCTACTCCTCTGAGCGCGGATGAAGTGGTATGCATATGGGCGTCAATGAGTCCCGGCAAAACTATATGACCGCTGCCGTCGATAACTTCATCAGCCTCATACGCTTTTGCTATCTCTCCTTTTGTTCCTATGGCAACGATCTTGCCTTTGTCGACTGCCACAGCCTTGCCTTCTTCATAACCCACACCGTCTCCCTTCATGGTAAACATGTGGTGAGTTTCTACGATCATATCAATCTTTTTCATGGTCTGACTCCTTTATGCCCTCTGGGCAAACGGGGGCATCATGCCCCCGCAGTCTCAGCTTGATCGCCGCTTTGCGCTATCTCAGCGTCAAAGTCGTAATCCTTGTATTTGTTCACAGCCATCCTGTTCTGTACCATTATCGCTCCGATCATGATCGCAAGTCCTACGACAATACCTACGATAAGGCTTCCGGTCAGTCCATCAACCAGATATGCGATGAAGGTGCCTACACCGGCAGTAACAGCATAAGGTATCTGTGTGGTTACATGCGCCATGTGGTCGCTTCCGGATGCCATCGAGGCTTTGATGGTCGTATCGGATATCGGTGAACAATGATCGCCGAACAGTCCGCCTGCTACGGCAGCAGCAGCACCGATGCCGACCCCAAGGCCGTAATCATAGCAGATAGGCACAGCTATTGGCATCAGCAGGGCTGTAGTTCCCCATGAGCTTCCTGTTGCAAATGACATGACAGCTCCGGCAAGGAAGATGAAGGCAGGGATGATGCTCGGAGATACTCCGATGGAGTCAACGAATCCTGCAACGACTCCGCTCAGGTCCAGAGCACCTGATACGCTGGAAAGAGCCCATGCCAGCACCAGTATCAATACTACATTGAGGGCTACACAGCAGCCATCCAGCCATTTCTGGAATCCTTCGATGATTGAGAATCTCTTCTGGCAGGCGCCGACCACTACGGAAGAAAGTCCTGCTGCGGTCAGTCCGCATATTATATCAAGGGTTATGGTGCAGTTTCTGAATGCTCCTACTACTCCGTTCTCGATCACATTTCCTTCCCAGAAGGCGCATCCCAGCAGGACTACCAGCATGGTTATCATAGGGATGGCAAAGTTTCTCAGCGGGAACTTTTCCTCATCAGAAGGGATATCTTCCGGATTATCAGGAACTACAGGAACTTCTCCAGGACCTATGAGCCTTCCTGTAACATCTGCCCTCTTTTCAGCCAGATAAAGCTTCCCTATATCCTTACCTGTGATACATACGAAATATACCAGCAGGATGGCCAGTATGGCATAGAAGTTATGAGTCCAGTATTCCCCGTATACATTCCATCCGTCTCCCGGAAGTCCAAGTGCAGCCAGCTCAACGGCAATGAGTCCCACATAATATGGTCCGTAGCTGCATATAGGTGACAATGAGGCCATGTTGCATCCCAGAGAGTCGCATATGTAAGCCAGCTTGATCTTTGTTACCCTGTATGCCTCTGTTATAGGTCTCATTACAACGCCCAGCAGAAAACAAGGCTCGGTGTAGATAAATGCAAATCCGGCTACGGTAGTCACTGTTTCTGCGCCACGCTTTGTCTTGACTATCCGCTTTATGGCATTTGCCATGGCCGGGCCGGCTCCTGTGATCCTGAGCATCTTGGCCATGCCCTGTATCACAACTATGATTATGAGCGTTCTGATATTGCTCTCACTGGTCAGAGGCGGTATTATATAGTCTCTGAACATGATAGGGAAGGCAGTGAGCGGATTTCCTCCGCACAATATGACCACTCCCACAAAAATTCCGATAACCAGTGAAAGGTGGGTCTTTTTTGTTACCAGAGCCAGGGTGATAACAATGGCTGCAGGCAGCAATGCTAAAATTCCATAGCTTTCCATAATGTTTTCCTTTCTGATCGTGGGCCGATCCAAGTAAGATTAAGCATTTACAGCTATATCTTTTTCCGGAGCCGGTTCTTCGTAACCCATTCTTTTGGACAAGTCTTTTACTTCCTGTAAAACATCAGGTAAAATCTTAATAATGGCATCGTCTACAAAGCGGCTGTCGGGGCCGACTATGCTCAGGCTTCCGACAACTTCCCCGTATTTTCCGAAAATGGGTACCCCCAGCGCATTGATCCGTTCGTCATACTCGCTGTGGCTGATATAATATCCGTTCTTTCGGATCTTCTTAAAATCAGCCTCAAGCTGTATGGGGTCGCTGACCGGATTCCCGGCCATTTTCTGGATCTGTATGCAGCGTCTGAGTTCCTCTTGCGGGAGATGTGCTGCGACAACCTTCCCGGTAGCTCCTTTTAACATAGGGATATCTGAATCCAAGACGCAGATGCATTTGAGCACATGCTGGCTTTCGATCTTGGATATGCAGGCCATCCTTCCGTTATCATATTTACAGATAGACAGCGTCTCTCCGCTGAGTTTTGCCAATTTCTTCAGCGTAGGCTGCGATTCCCTTTTGAGAAAACCGTCGCTGTCGGTCAGCCTGCCGAGTCTTGCGATCTCAGCGCCAAGCCTGTATCTTCCGTCGTCTGTCATTTCCAAAAAACCCGCATTCCTTAGCGTGGCAAGTATACGGAAAGCGGTACTCTTGTTGAGTTCCAGCCGTCTGGAAAATTCCATCAGAGAGATCTCCCGCATGCTGCCGCTGAAACATTGCAGAGCCCTGAGCGCTCTCTCCACTGAACGGATGTTATAATCGTTCATATCTCTGGTCTGGCGTTTCATCACATAAAACTCCTTTTCCCTTTGTTACCTGTATTATAGGAGTCTGTATGCCTGGAGTCAACATTTTTTTGGTTATGTATACAGAATACTTGTGTATTTTGTGTGGTTTTAACACTATTTTTGTGGCTTCTGGCTGTATTTTTTGCATTCTGCATAGGAAAACATTGGTTTTATTGTATGAAACTTGCAGCGGCGGTGTGTATACAATATTCTTTGTAAAAGAGAGGCGGAGCAAAACAAAAGAAACCCATAGGGCACCCTGTCTCCGGGATGCTGCAGCAGAAAGAGTCCTCTGTCTCTGGGATTCCACAACGAAAAAAAGGACACCGCCGTTCCCTTACGGGATCGATGATGTCCTTTTATTATCTTTTCAGAAACTATACCAGCTCCAGGAACACTACCTCGGCGTTGTCGCCCTGGCGAGGTCCCAGCTTGAGGATCCTTGTGTATCCGCCGTTTCTGTCTTCATATTTTGGCGCAATCTCGTCAAAGAGCTTGGTCACAACGCTCTCATCGAAGATAAAAGCAAGAGCCTGTCTTCTTGCGTGAAGGTCTCCGCGCTTTGCCAAAGTGATCAGTTTTTCTGCTTCTCTTCTGGCTTCCTTAGCTCTGCAGTCGGTGGTCTGGATCCTGCCCTCTCTGAACAGATCGGTAACAAGATTTCTGAGCATGGACTTCCTATGAGCTGAAGGTCTTCCCAGTTTTCTGTATCCTGGCATTCTTAGATTCTCCTTTCCAGCGAATTATTCATCGCTTGGCTTGAGGCCAAGTCCTAATTCTTCCAATTTAGCTTTTACTTCGTCAAGAGATTTCTTTCCAAGGTTCCTGACTTTCATCATGTCCTCTTCTGTCTTTTGAGTAAGCTCTTCTACCGTATTGATAGCGGCTCTCTTGAGGCAGTTGAAGGAGCGCACAGAAAGTTCAAGTTCTTCGATGGTCATCTCAAGAGCTTTTTCTTTCTGGTCTTCTTCTTTTTCTACCATGATCTCCATTGCGTCGGTGGTATCTGTAAGCTGGATAAACAGGTTCAGGTGTTCCTGCATTATCTTTGCACCTATTGATACGCCTTCCTCAGGAGTGATGGAACCGTCAGTCCAGATCTCAAGAACAAGCCTGTCATAGTCTGTTACCTGTCCCACACGGGTGTTTTCAACGGTGAAGTTGACTTTTCTCACCGGCGTGTAAATGGAGTCTACAGGTATTACAGAAATCGGTGTGCTCTCGGTCTTGTTCTGCTCAGCCGGGACATATCCCCTGCCTCTTGCAAAGTTGATCTCCATTACGAGAGTAGCATTTTCTTCAAGAGTGGCGATATGAAGATCCTGATTGAATATCTCGATATCCGAATCGCCTATGATGTCGGCAGCAGTCACTTCTTTAGGGCCTACAGCATTGATTATGGCTCTCTTTGTATTTTCACCTTCTAATCTGACAGCAAGCTTCTTCAAGTTAAGTATGATCTCTGTGACATCTTCTTTTACTCCCGGTATTGTAGAAAACTCGTGAAGTATACCGTCGATCTTTACCGATGTAACGGCAGCTCCCGGCAGTGAGCTGAGAAGGATCCTTCTCAGAGCATTTCCGAGGGTTGTACCGTAGCCTCTTTCGAGAGGCTCCACTACGAACTTACCGTAACATCCGTCTTCATCAATATATTTATTGATTGTTGGTTTTTCGATTTCTATCACTCAAAACCCTCCCTTTCATTCCAAGTTTTGCCATTAACTTGCGCTGCTAAATGCTATTACTTGGAATACAACTCGACGATCAGATGCTCTGCAATTGGAGTGTCTATGTCCTCTCTTCTTGGCATAGCAACGACTTTACCTTCTAATTTTTCAACATCTACAGTCATCCATGAAGGAACTGTGATGGACATTTCTTTGATTTCTTTAAACTTAGGTGAGCTCTGGCTCTTTTCCTTTACCTTTATGACATCGCCGGCTTTTACTTCCATTGAAGGGATGTTTGCCTTCTTGCCGTTTACGGTAAAGTGCCCGTGAGTCACAAGCTGCCTTGCTTCTTTTCTTGAAGCGGCAAATCCCAGTCTGAACACTACATTATCAAGCCTTGTTTCAAGGGCGATCATCAGGTTTTCACCGGTCTGTCCCTTTTTATTTTCAGCTTTTTCAAAAGTATTTCTGAACTGTGTCTCCGGAACACCATAGAATCTCTTGGCTTTCTGCTTTTCTCTCAGCTGCAGCCCGTATTCAGACTGCTTTTTCCTGGCCTGGCCATGCTGGCCCGGAGCATAGTTTCTTCTTTCGATTGCGCACTTGGTGCTGTAGCATCTTTCGCCCTTCAGGAAAAGTTTCTGACCTTCTCTTCTGCACAGTTTGCAGTTTGCGTCTGTATATCTTGCCATTTAAAGTACTCCTCCTTTCTTAGACTCTTCTTCTCTTTGGCGGTCTGCATCCGTTATGCGGAATAGGCGTGATATCCTTGATCATGGTGATGTCAAGGCCGGCAGTCTGAAGAGCTCTGATAGCTGCTTCTCTTCCGGAGCCAGGACCCTTTACATAAACTTCTACGGTTTTCAGACCATGTTCCATAGCGCCTTTAGCCGCTTCTTCTGCAGCCATCTGAGCCGCGAAAGGTGTGGACTTTCTTGATCCTTTAAATCCCAGGGAACCTGCGCTTGACCATGAAAGCGCATTTCCTTCCATATCTGTAAGAGTAACTAAGGTATTGTTAAAGGTGGATTGGATATGTGCCTGGCCTTTTTCAATGTTCTTGCGTTCTCTTCTCTTTTTTCTTACTGCTTTCTTGACAGTTTTAGCCATTACTTCCTACCTCCTTCTTTACTTAGTCGCTTTTTTCTTTCTTCCAACGGTCTTCTTAGGACCTTTGCGGGTTCTCGCATTGGTCTTGGTGTTCTGACCTCTTACAGGCAGACCTCTTCTGTGTCTGATCCCTCTGTAACTTCCGATTTCCATAAGTCTCTTGATGTTCAAAGAAACTTCTCTTCTCAGATCACCTTCTACCATATATTCTGAATCGATGATCTTTCTGATTGCTCCGGCTTCATCCTCTGTCAGGTCTTTAACTCTTGTGTCCGGATTGATACCGGCCTTTTCGAGGATAGCTTTTGCAGTTGGTTTACCAATACCATAGATGTAGGTTAAACCGATTTCTACTCTTTTTTCTCTTGGTAAGTCAACACCGGCTATACGAGCCATACTTTTTCTCCTTCCCCTATCTTCCGTCGCCTTTCCGGGAGCGATATAGACAGGATCTTAAATATTTTGCATAAGCCTTTATGAGAGACGGCCCCGGTGGTCCGTCTCAGGCAGTTTTGATATTATCAACCTTGTTTCTGCTTGTGCTTAGGATTTTCGCAGATAACCATTACCTTGCCGTTTCTCTTGATGACTTTGCACTTTTCGCAGATAGGTTTTACAGAAGCTCTTACTTTCATTTTAACTCCTCCCTACTGTCACGGCCGGAAGCCGTGAGTTATTACTTATCTCTCCATATGATCCTGCCTCTTGTAAGATCATAAGGCGAAAGTTCGACCTTCACTTTATCTCCCGGCAGTATCCTTATATAGTTCATTCTTATTTTTCCAGAAATATGCGCGAGCACTTCAAAACCGTTATCAAGCTTTACCTTGAACATAGCGTTTGGCTGAGCATCTACAACGGTTCCCATAGCTTCGATGACATCCTTCTTAGCCATAAAAACATCTCCTTTTTACCTACAAGGTAAGCAGCTGGGGCTCACCATCAGTTATTACAACAGTATTCTCATAATGGGCTGCCAGGCCGCCGTCTATGGTGACGGCTGTCCAGTCGTCTTCAAGCACATCTACTTCATATGAGCCCTGAGTTATCATCGGCTCTATGGCCAATGTCATGCCCTGCTGAAGCCTGGGGCCTTTGCCGGGCTTTCCGTAGTTGGGGATCTGAGGATCTTCGTGCATGCTGCTTCCTATGCCGTGTCCCACAAAATCCCTGATCACTCCGAAGCCTTCGCCTTCGACAGTTTTCTGTATCGCGCTGGATATGTCTGAAAGCCTGTATCCTTCTCTGGCGAATTGTATCCCGTCAAAAAAGGCTTTGCGCGCCGTTTCTATCAGGCGGGACGCTGTCTTGCTTATCTGCCCCACCCCGTATGTCCTGGCCGCATCAGCCATATACCCGTGGTTCTCAACAACCAGGTCAAGACTGACTATGTCGCCTTCTTTGAGGAAGCGTTTGGCGCTCGGTATTCCGTGTACCACTTCTTCGTTGATCGATACGCATATGCTTGCCGGATATCCGCAGTATCCCTTTTCGGAGGCTATCATGCCGTAAGCCTTTACGGTCTTTTCCACAAACTGGTCTATTTCCAGAGTGGACATGCCCGGTCTGATCAGCCTCTCCAGTTCACTGAGGATATATCCGTTGACTTTGCCGGCCTCACGCATCAATTCGATTTCCTGTTTTGATTTGATGATGATCATGCTCATTCACCCAATGCTCTCACTATATCGGCAAAGACATTTTCAAGGCCGGTCGTTCCGTCGATGAGGACAAGATTTCCTGCCTTTTTGTAGTAATCTACAAGAGGTCTTGTCTGTTCTTCGTAAACCTCGATCCTGTTTGCCGCTGTTTCGGCGTTGTCATCGTCTCTCTGAATAAGAGGGCCCCCGCATATGTCACAGACACCTTCTTTTTTAGGAGGGATGTTTACTATATGGTAACTTGCTCCGCACTTTTTGCATACCCGCCGTCCTGTCAGCCTTATCATCAGTTCTTCTTTTCCGACAGATATATCCACGACCTTGTCGATCTTGCTGTTATGGGCCTCAAGAAACTCATCCAGCTTTTCAGCCTGATATACTGTTCTTGGAAAACCGTCCAGCAGGAAACCGTTTTTACAGTCGTCCTCCAGAAGTCTTGCAGTAGCGATGGCTATCACAAGGTCGTCGGGAACAAGTTCACCTTTGTTCATATATTCCTGGGCTTTTTTGCCAAGTTCTGTTCCTTTTTTGATATTCTCTCTGAAGATATCTCCGGTGGAAATATGAGGTATCCCATATTTCTCGACAATCTTAACCGCCTGGGTGCCTTTACCTGCCCCCGGAGGTCCCAGCAATATGGTTCTAAGCATTTTACTCATCTCCTATTTAAGAAATCCCTGATAGTTTCTCATGAGCATCTGATTATCCAGAGCTCTTACCGTCTCCAGAGCTACGCCTACGGCGATGAGCAGTGATGTTCCGCCGAACTGTATGTTCAGTGAAGTCAGCACGCTTATGATCGTAGGCATGGTAGCGATTATAGCCAGGAAAATCGCGCCTACTATAGTTATCCTCGACATAACTTTCTGTAAATAATCCTCTGTGGCCTTGCCCGGTCTTATACCCGGTATGAAGCCGCCGTTGGCTTTCATATTGTCTGCCACATCCTTAGGATTAAATGTTACTCCGGCATAGAAGTATGTGAACGCTATGATGAGTATCACATTTAAAACTCCATAAATCCACACTCCCGGATTTCCGGCAGGTGAAAGCCATTTGGTCACCCATTCGGTAAACCCGGTATTAGGGAAGAAGTATGTTATTGTCAGCGGGAACTGGAGCAGTGAAAGGGCGAAGATGATAGGGATTACACCCGACTGGTTCACCTTCATAGGAATGTGGGTGGACTGACCTCCGTACATCTTTCTTCCTACCACTCTCTTGGCATACTGGACCGGTATCCTCCTCTGGCCCTCCTGGATCATTACAACGCCAGCTACTACCAGGACCGCTACGACCACCAGGATGATGAGAGTAACAACAGATATGGCTCCGTCCTGAAGGCTGGTCCACAGGCTTCTGATCCCGCTCGGTATCCTTGCTACTATGCCGGCGAAGATTATCAGCGAAATACCGTTTCCGATACCCTTATCATTGATCTGCTCGCCCAGCCACATGAGGAAAGCTGTTCCTGCTGTAAGCACCAGTATTATCACTATGACAGAAAATACGCTGTCATCAACGATGGCGTCTCTGAACAGTCCGATGGTAAGTCCGACCGCCTGTATCAGTCCCAGCACCACCGTCATATATCTGGTTATCTGCACCATCTTTTTGCGGCCCTCCGTACCTTCCTGCGCCAGCCGCTGGAAATACGGGAACGCCATTGACAGCAGGTTCACTACGATAGATGCTGTGATATATGGAGTTATGCTCAGCGCAAATATCGTAAAGTTGCTGAAAGCGCCGCCTGAAAAAAGGTCAAACAGGTCGAACAGTCCCGCTTCACTTGTAAACATCTGTGACAGGATGTCACGGTTGATGTTAGGGACCGGTATGTTGGACCCGATACGGAAGATGATGAGCATCATCAGGGTAAATAACATTTTTGACCTGATCTCGGCGACCTTCCAGGCCTGAGAAACCGTCTTTAGCATGCCCATACTAGATCACCTCAGCCTTTCCTCCTGCAGCTTCGATCTTTTCTACCGCGCTCTTGCTGAATTTATCGGCCTTAACAGTCAAAGCGACTTTCAGTTCTCCCTGTCCCAGGATCTTTATGCCGTCTTTTACCTGTTTCAGCATACCTGTTTCTTCCAAAAGGTTCTGTGTTACCTCTGTTCCTGCTTCAAATCTGTTGAGATCTTCCACATTAACGATAGAATATTCTTTTGCCCAGATGTTGGTAAATCCTCTCTTAGGCAGTCTTCTGTACAAAGGCATCTGTCCGCCTTCAAAGCCCAGACGAACGCCGCCGCCTGATCTTGAGTTCTGGCCGTTCATACCTCTTCCGGCAGTCTTACCCTGTCCGGTTGCTGTACCGCGGCCTTTTCTCTTAGGTGCCTTTGTCGCACCCTTAGGCGCATGTAATTCGTGTAATTTCATCATGGCACCTCCTTAAATTTCTTCTACTGTAACAAGATGCGCTACCTTGGCTACTGCACCGCGGGTCTGCGGAGTGTCGGCCAGTTCTACTGAATGGTGCATCTTTTTGAGCCCAAGCGCTTCAACGACTTTCTTCTGCTTAGGAGAAGCGCCGATAGTGCTCTTTGTCAAAGTGATCTTGATCATTTTTGCCATTTCGAGTGTCCTCCTAACCTAAGATCTCCTCAGGGGTCTTTCCTCTGAGTCTGGCAACCTTTTCTACGGTCATCATGCCCTTGAGAGCTTCGATCGTAGCATATGCCATATTTCCTGAGTTGTTGGAGCCGATTGATTTAGCTCGTACATCTCTTACGCCGGCAGCTTCCAGAACTGTACGCACAGCGGAACCTGCGATAACACCTGTACCCTGGAAAGCAGGCATGATCAGGACTTTTCCAGCTCCGAACACTCCTACATTTCTGTGCGGTACGGTAGTTCCTACGGTAGGAACATATATTAAATTCTTCTTTGCATCTTCTTCGGCTTTTCTTACTGCTTCAGGAATTTCCTGAGATTTTCCAAGGCCAACGCCCACATGGCCGTTTCCGTCACCGACTACTACGGTCACGCTGAATCTCATATTTCTGCCGCCCTTAACTGTCTTAGCAACTCTTCTGATGCTTACGATAGTTGATTTTAAGTCCAGCTTGGATGCATCTATGATATTACGCATTCCTTATTTCCTCCTGTTAGAATTTTAATCCGCCTTCACGTGCGCCTTCTGCCAGCTTGGCTACTCTTCCGTGATACAGGAAGCCGCCTCTGTCAAAAGCAACTTCTTCTATGCCCTTGGCTGCTGCTTTCTTTGCAATAGCCTCTCCTACCATCTTGGCGGCGTCTTTGTTCCCGCCGTTTGCGATTTCTGCTTTCAGATCTTTGTCAAGAGATGAAGCCGCTACCAGCGTAGTACCGCTGACATCGTCGATGATCTGAGCTGAAATGTTTTTGTTGGATCTGTAAACACAGAGTCTTGGCTTTTCAGGAGTACCATAAAGGTTCTTTCTTACTCTTTCATGTCTTTTCAGACGCTTGTCATTTCTGCTTTCTTTAGCCATTTCACTTCACCCCTTTCTCTTACTTGGTTCCGGCCTTGCCTTCTTTTCTGCGGATCACTTCGTTCTCGTACTTGATTCCCTTGCCCTTGTAAGGTTCAGGTTCTCTCCAGGCTCTGATGTTGGCTGCATAGTTTCCTACCAGTGCCTTATCAATGCCTTTTACGACAACTTCGGTTGCTGAAGGACATTCGGTGGTTATTCCTTCAGGATCCTCAAGTTCTACAGGATGTGAATATCCCAGGTTCATCACCAGGGTCTTGCCTTTTTTCTCTGCTCTGTAGCCTACGCCTACAAGCTGCATCTTCTTTTCAAAACCGTTTGTAACTCCGATGACCATGTTGTTGATGAGAGTTCTTGCCAGACCGTGCTGAGCTCTTTCTTCTCTCTGGTCTGATCCTCTGGTCACATTTACTGCGCCATCGGCTACTTCTACAGTTATCTTCTTGCTTATCTGCTGTGATAATTGTCCCTGAGGGCCTTTTACGGTAACTACATTGTTTGCGTCTACCGCAACTTCTACGCCGGCAGGAACAACTACAGGTTTTCTACCAATTCTTGACATCTTTCGTTCCTCCTACCATACATAACAGATTACTTCGCCGCCTACGCCCAGGGCTCTGGCCTGTTTATCGCTTACTACTCCCTTTGATGTGGAGATGATGGCGATACCCAGTCCCCCTAAGACTTTAGGGATCTCACCGGCTTTCGCATATTTTTTAAGGCCGGGCTTTGATATCTTCTTGAGTCCGCTGATGACTCTTTCTTTATTTGCCCCATACTTCATGGTGACTTTGATCATGCCCTGCTTGTTGTCATCTATTACTTCAAAATCCGCAATGTAGCCTTCTGCTTTGAGGATCTCGGCGATGGACTTTTTCATGCTTGACGCCGGGATCTCAACAGTTTCGTGTCCTACAGTATTGGCATTTCTGATTCTGGTCAGCATATCTGCTATAGGATCTGTCATTGTCATTACAGTATTTCTCCTTTCCTTTATATTACCAGCTTGCTTTTCTTACGCCAGGGATCTCTCCCTTATAAGCAAGCTCTCTGAAGCAAATACGGCAGATACCGTATTTTCTTAGCACAGCATGAGGTCTTCCGCAAAGTCTGCACCTGGTGTAGGCGCGGGTTGAGTATTTAGGTTTTCTCTGCTGTTTTACCTTGAGAGATGTTTTAGCCATGATTCCCTCCTATACTATTTCTCGAACGGCATTCCAAGAAGCTCGAGCAGGGCTTTTGCTTCTTCGTCTGTCTTTGCCGTCGTGGTGAATACGATGTTCATACCTTTGATCATGTCAACCTGATCGTAGTTGATTTCTGGGAAGATAAGCTGTTCCTTGATACCCATGGAATAGTTTCCTCTGCCGTCAAAGGAGTTTTTGCTGACACCCTTGAAGTCTCTTACTCTCGGAAGGGAGATGTTGAACAGTTTATCAACAAATACATACATGTTTTCTCCTCTGAGAGTGACTTTAGCTCCTACAGGCATTCCCTGTCTTACCTTGAAGTTGGCTATGGATTTCTTTGCCTTTGTAACTACAGGTTTCTGTCCGCAGATCATCGCTATCTCCTGCACAGCGGATTCCATGACCTTGGCGTTGTCCTTTGCTTCGCCCAGGCCCATGTTTATGGTAACTTTTTCGAGCTTAGGAACTTCCATTACATTTTTATACTGGAATTTTTCCTTTAAAGCGCCGAAAACCTGTTCGTCGTACATTGTCTTTAATCTTGCTGTCAAAGTTCTCTCCTCCTTTCCTAATCTATTACCTTGCCGCTCTTCTTGGCGACTCTTACTTTTTTGCCGTTTTCGATCTTGTAACCGATCCTGGTGCCCTGTTTTGCTTTGCTGTCATAATACATAACATTTGAAGCATCTATAGGTCCTTCAATATGTTTGATCTCTGCAGCGGCCTTCTGAGTGGCTCTTGCATGCTTTGTCTGCATGTTTACTCCCTGTACTATGACCTTGTTTTCTTTTGGCATAGCTTTGAGGACTTTGCCGGTCTTGCCTTTATCTTTACCGGTGATGACTACCACCGTATCGTCTTTCTTTATGCGCATCCTGCTCACCTCCTACAGTACTTCCGGTGCCAGCGACACGATCTTCATAAAGCCTTTGTCTCTCAGTTCTCTGGCAACCGGCCCGAAGATACGAGTTCCCACTGGGTTCTTATCTTCTTTGTCTTTGATTATAACAGCTGCGTTCTGGTCGAATTTTACATAGCTTCCGTCTGCTCTTCTGGCACCATGCTTAGTCCTAACAACAACAGCCTTAACTACATCGCCTTTCTTTACAACTCCGCCCGGAGTAGCTTCCTTGACCGCACAGACGATGACATCTCCGATGTTGGCGTACTGACGGCTTGTGCCTCCCAGGATACGGATGCAGAGGAGCTCTTTGGCTCCGGAATTGTCGGCAACTCTTAATCTGGTTTCTGTCTGAATCATGATCTGGTGCCTCCTTTATTTAACTTTCTCTACAATGTTCACAAGTCTCCATCTCTTGTCCTTGGAGAGTGGTCTTGTTTCCATAATTCTTACTTTATCGCCTATCTGGCATTCATTGTTCTCATCGTGAGCTTTGACTTTCTTGGTCCTCTTAACGGCTTTTCCGTAAAGGGAATGTCTTACGAAGTCTTCGATGGCAACAACTACGGTCTTATCCATTTTATCGGACACAACGATCCCGACTTTTGTCTTTCTTCTGTTTCTTTCAACTGTCATATTACATCCTCCTTTCTATCAGCCCTGAACCTTGCCCAGTTCTTTTTCTCTGATGATGGTCTTTACTCTTGCGATGTTCCTCTTGAGTTCTCTCATCTGTACAGGATTTTCAAGCTGTCCTGTAGCGTGCTGGAATCTCAGGTTGAACAGTTCTTTTTTCATCTTGGACAGTTCTGTATTCAGTTCAACTTCTGTCATATCTCTCATTTTTTTCAGTTCCATTATGCTTCACCACCCTCTGCTGCCTGCTCTTTGATGGCAAACTTACATTTTACCGGAAGTTTATGAGAAGCAAGTCTCATGGCTTCTCTTGCCTTTTCCTCGGAAACACCGTCGATCTCGAACATTACTCTGCCCGGTTTAACTACTGCTACCCAGAATTCAGGAGCACCTTTACCGGAACCCATTCGTACTTCGGCCGGTTTCTTTGTTACCGGTTTGTGTGGGAATATCTTTATATATACTTTACCGCCTCTTTTGATAGATCTTGTCATGGCCACACGGGCTGCCTCGATCTGATTAGAGGTGATCCATCCGCATTCCTGCGCAACCAGTCCATATGACCCGTAGGTAATGGTGTTGCCCTTGGTTGCGACGCCTTTCATTCTTCCTCTGTGAACTCTTCTGCGTTTAACGCGCTTTGGCATTAACATGCGTAGTTCCTCCTTTCCATAATCGTCTAGTTCTCAGTTTCTACAGTCTCAGTTGCAGGTGCTTCTACCTGAGCCTCTACAGGGGCTTCTGCCTGCGGCTGTGCCTTAGGAGTCTTTCTTACTCTTGGGTTTACAGCCTTTGGAGCTTCGCTGCGATCATCGCGGCCTCGTCTTCCCTGACGGTTCTGTCTGTCGCCGTCTCTGCGCTGGCGTCTTTCACCGTCTTTCCTCGGTCTTCTTTCTCTCTTTTCGCGTTTTTCTTCGCGGATAGGGTTCTGAAGTCCTTTGTCGAGGATCTCGCCGTGGTTTATCCAAACCTTAACGCCGATCTTTCCGTAGGTAGTGTCTGCTTCTGCGAATCCGTAGTCAATGTCTGCTCTCAATGTATGAAGAGGAACATTTCCTTCGCTGTATTTTTCGCTCCTGGCGATCTCGGCTCCGCCGAGTCTGCCGGATACTGCTACCTTGATTCCCTTTGCGCCGGCTTTCATTGTCCTGCCGATAACCTGTTTCATGGCTCTTCTGAAGGAAACACGTCTTTCCAGAGCCTGAGCTACTGATTCAGCAGTAAGCTGCGCATCCAGTTCTGATCTTCTTACTTCTTCTATAGAAATTTCTACTTCTTTGCCGGTGAGCTTTACCAGTCCCTTTTTGAGGGCTTCAACGCCGTCTCCTGATCTTCCGATTACCATGCCTGGCTTGGCAGTCAGGATGATGACTCTGATCTTGTTTTCTGATGATCTCTCGATGAGGATCTTGGAAACGCCGGCTACATATAATTTTTTCTTAACATATTCTCTGATCTGGTGGTCTTCGACCAGATAATCTGAAAAGTTCTTTTTATCTCCATACCATTTGGAGTCCCAGTCTTTTATAACGCCCACTCTCAGGCCGTGCGGGCTAACTTTCTGACCCATACATGAACCTCCTATCTTATTCCTTTTCCTTTAAAGTTACGCCTACATGGCTCGATCTTTTGAGGATGATCGACGCTCTGCCCTGAGCTCCTGCTCTCCATCTCTTCATGGTAGGGCCCTGGTGGGCGTATACTTCGGCTACATACAAATTATCCGGATTCATGTCGAAATTGTTTTCAGCGTTGGCCGCTGCCGACTTAACGACTTTTTCCACGATCTGAGAACCTTTGCCCGGGGTGAACTTTAAGATGTTCAATGCCTCGTTTAAGTCCTTACCTCTTACTAAGTCCGTAACAGGTTTCAGCTTGATAGGAGACATTCTGACATATTTTGCAACTGCTTTTGCTTCCATTTTCATGTTCTCCTTTCTTATTTCTTAACCTTTGAAGACTTGTCGGCGGCGTGGCCTCTATAGTTTCTGGTCGGAGCGAACTCTCCGAGTCTGTGTCCTACCATGTCTTCTGTGATATATACAGGCACATGTTTCTTACCGTCGTGCACTGCTATGGTATGTCCCACCATCTGTGGGAATATGGTTGATGGTCTTGACCATGTCTTGATGACTTTCTTTTCGTTTTTCGCATTCATCTCGTCGATGGCTTTGAGCAGCTTGGCGTTTACGAAAGGGCCTTTTTTAAGTGATCTACCCATTAATGTTGCTCCTTCCTATTATTTTTCGTTTCTTCTCTTTACGATATATTTATTTGAAGCTTTGTTTTTCTTTCTGGTCTTGTATCCAAGAGTCGGTTTGCCCCAAGGTGTAACAGGGCTCTTGCGTCCGATAGGGGCTCTTCCTTCACCACCGCCGTGCGGATGGTCGTTAGGGTTCATTACGGAACCTCTTACGGTAGGCCTGATGCCCATATGTCTCTTTCTTCCTGCTTTACCGATCTGGATGTTGGCGTGGTCAAGGTTGCCAACTTCGCCGATGGTAGCTCTGCACTTCATGCTTACTTTTCTTACTTCTCCGGAAGGAAGCCTTACCTGAGCGTAATCTCCTTCTTTAGCCATGAGCTGAGCTCCGTTTCCGGCTGATCTCGCCAGCTGTCCGCCTTTGCCCGGTTTCAGCTCCACATTGTGGATGATGGTACCTACCGGGATGTTGGCGATAGGAAGGGCGTTTCCTACTACGATATCTGCTTCCGGTCCTGATACGATCACCTGTCCTACTTCCAGTTTGTTGGGAGCGATGATGTATCTCTTTTCGCCGTCTGCGTAAACTATCAGCGCAATGTTGGCGCTTCTGTTCGGGTCGTATTCGATGGTCTTTACTGTTCCCGGAACATTGTCTTTATCTCTTTTGAAATCTATGATCCTGTATTTTGGTCTTGTGCCGCCACCCTGATGTCTGACGGTGATCTTGCCTCTGTTGTTTCTTCCGGAGTGTTTTTTGAGGGTCACAGTCAGGGACTTTTCAGGCTTATCTGTAGTGATCTCTTCAAAGGTGGAGACTGTCATTCCTCTAAGACCCGGAGTAGTCGGATTATATTTTCTTATTCCCATTGCTAATTCCTCCTAATTATAGTCCCTGGAAGAACTCAATCTCTTTGCTCTTCTCTGTGAGAGTTACGATTGCTTTTTTGTAGGATGAAGTCTTGCCTACATATCTTCCCATTCTCTTTACCTTGCCGTCGTAATTCATGATGTTTACTCTGGCCACCTCTACGCCGAAGATTTCTTCTACGGCCAGCTTTACCTGAGTCTTGTTGGCCTCAGGAGCAACTCTGAATGTGTACTTTTTCTGAGCGCTGGCATCCATACTCTGTTCTGAGATCACAGGCTCCAGAATGATGTCGTATGCTGTTTTCATTACAGGTACACCTCCTCGATTTTCTTAACCGCTTCCTGAGTTACTATGAAGCTGTCGTGGTTTACGATCTCGTAAACATTCATGGTGGTTACCAGCATCGTCTTAACTCCAGGGATGTTGGCTGCTGATCTTACGGTGTTCTCGTCTTTGTCCACGGTGACGATCAGAGCTTTCTTTCCGGCTTTGATGTTTTCCAGTACTTTTATCATTTCTTTTGTCTTAGGAGCTTCAAATTTCAGCTCGTCTAAAACGATCATTTCCTTTTCAGCCAGTTTTGAAGAAAGGGCTGATTTCATAGCCAGTCTTCTCAGCTTCTTAGGAAGTGTGTATCTATAGTCTCTCGGCTTCGGAGCGAATACGATACCGCCGCCGATCTGTGAAGGGTCAGTTGAATGTCCCTGTCTGTGACGGCCTGTTCCTTTCTGTCTGAAAGGCTTGCGTCCGCCTCCTCTTACTTCGCCTCTGGTCTTTGCTGACTGAGTGCCTTGTCTCTGGTTAGCCAGATAATTTTTAACTACTGCGTGAACTGCGTATTCGTTGGGAGTGATCGCGAAGATCTCGTCTTTAAGCTCGATCTGTCCAGCCTCAGCTCCTGCCATATTCAGCATTGTTACTTTTGCCATTGTTGATTCCTCCTTCCCTCAGTTCCTATTTGTCTTCCTGACCTTTTACAGCGTACTGAACGCGTACCAGTCCGCCTTTGTTTCCAGGTACTGCGCCCTTTACGAGCATCAGGTTTCTGTCTTCGATAACTTTTACCAGGACTACATTCTGTACTGTAACGGTATCTCTTCCGGTTCTTCCAGGGGCCTTGTTGCCCTTGAACACTCTTGAAGGATAGGTACCGGCAGCCAGTGCTCCGGCCAGTCTCTTATGCTTGGAACCGTGGGTCATAGGGCCTCTGTGATGTCCGTGTCTCTTGATGTTGCCCTGAGTACCTTTACCTTTGGATACTCCTGTGATGTCCAGTTTCTTTCCTTCTTCAAATTCCGCTACGGTGATCACCTGTCCCACTTCGTAGGTCTCGCCCTCTTCAACTCTGAATTCAGCAAGGTACTTTTTGGTGCTCACGCCGGCCTTTTCAAAATGTCCGGTCAGCGGCTTGTTTACTCTCTGAGGTTTCTGGTCTTCAAAACCTACCTGTACGGCGTTGTAGCCGTCTGTCTCCACCGTTTTTACCTGAGTAACTACTTCAGGACCGGCTTCGATAACTGTTACGGGAACTACATTCCCATCTGCGTCGAAGATCTGGGTCATTCCCAGCTTCTTGCCTAAGATCATTTTCATATTTTCTTCTCCTTTTCTTACATTGGAACGCTCTGGTTTGGAGAGACCTGACCCGGTCTGCTGAAAGCAGGCTGCCGGAATGTTCCCGGTCTGTGCTGGCACAGTATGTGCGGCGGCTTTCCCTCTCATGCGTTCTTACTAAGGGAGATTTCCCTTCTTGGTGTTTGTGCGTTTTGCTGGCGCATCCCGTCTGTGCTTACAGCTTGATCTCAATGTCTACGCCTGCAGGCAGGTCCAGCTTGGTCAGCGCATCTGTAGTCTTGAGAGTTGCGTTTGTGATGTCGATGAGTCTCTTGTGAGTCCTCTGTTCAAACTGCTCTCTGGAGTCTTTGTACTTGTGTACAGCTCTCAAGATAGTAACAACTTCTTTCTCTGTAGGGAGCGGAATAGGTCCGGAAACATCTGCGCCGGTCTTTTTGGCCGTCTCTACGATCTTCGCTGCTGACTGATCCAGCAAAGCGTGGTCATAAGCTTTCAGTTTGATTCTGATTTTCTGTAATTCGCTCATTTTGTTCCTCCTGATAATTTTGTACTGTTTTCGCTATGCTTGTACAAGGGACTCTTGATGCCCTGTTTTTCAACGCGTACGGTGGTTGCCCGCCCTCTGGCGGGCGTTTCGCTTGCTTTGTACACGCTGCCGTGTGTTTTTATATTTTGCCCACACAGCAAAAAACCGGCGAATCCCTCCGCCCTCATCGAGTGAGGACATGCTCGGCGGAAATTACCTGATAGCCCAGCAACTTCCCGCTTCATCGCCTTTTTTCACAAGCTATTACAGTATATATTACCTCGGATTTTTTTTCAAGGGAAAATTTTGATTTTTTTAGATTTTTTGAAAATTTTTCGAGTATTTGCAAGGTTTTTGAAGGATATACACTAACACTCATCCTGGTGTTTTCTTTTTGTGGACCTGGCGGATTACCTGCCTGATCATGTCGACGGAACAGGCGGTCAGATGAGGCGCGCTGCGGCCGACCGGCGGACCCGGAGGGCATACGGCCGCGGATGGTGGTGCGGCGGACGAATGTTGCGGGCTGCCATAGTAGGCTGACAAGCTGGCATGCGGCCCCTGCAAGGATTATAAGATTCCAAAAATTGTAAGGTCCGGTGGTGACCACCGGACCTTACTACACCTAAAACAAGGGAAAACATCCCTACAGGGGGACTGACTACACCGGAATACAGCTTTTAGGCAATTTCAGGGGGAGTGAAGATAGCTTCCGCATGCAAATTTTGACAAGTTTACTTGTCAAAATAGTCAAAATCCAGCGAAAAATACGCTTCACTCCCTTTCAGTAATCCCCCTAAATGCCTTGATTTAATGGAATCAGGTGGAGGTATTCCCCCTGGATAAAGACAATCGCTTATTTTCGGTGTAGTCGTTCCCCCTGGATCTGGCAAAACACAAGCTTCAGGGGGAGACCCCCTTGCCTCAGGTGGGGATTTCTACGGCAGGATCTCCGTCTGCCCGCTCCACCGCCAAAAAAATATTCTCTTTCCGGCCGATTAGCTCCTCTGCAAGAATCATTATTACAAAAAACAGGCAGCCGTATTCTCATTGCTGCTGAAACCGGCACTACTAAGAATACATTCGCAGCATGAATGTTCTCATAGCCATGAGTTAACGGATTTTTAAGGATGAAGGCCCCGCTTCTGATTCTCAGCGGGGCCATTTTCGTTGAATCAGAGAATATTTTTTGGCGGAATCGGTCAGGAGAGAAAGAGAGCGGAGGTTCTCCCTGTAAGAACACCCCCTACCGTGGTCTCAGAACTAAACTGGTGATATGCTAATCCCTGGTGCTTAGCTTTTTTTCAAGTACGATACCGTATTTTTTCAACTTGTATCGCAGGTTCTGCCTTGAAATATTCAGCATTTCTGCCAGTTCATTGAGAGAACCTGCCATAGGGATCCGGCTTTCAATATACGCTTTTTCATATTTTTCTACTGCAGACTTTAGGTCGCCATCGGAGTCCTGTTCCTGTGCCGGCAGGCTCTTTATCCTGTCATAGCGCACCTTGCCTGCCGATTTTGATTCCTCGATCTTTTCGCTTTATCCTTCGCCATTTTCCGCCATTCGCATCAAATAAGACGGCAATGCGTCGATGGTTATAAACCTTTCGTCCGTAAAATTGAAAGCACCTTCTATGGCATTCCTCAGTTCCCGGACATTTCCCGGCCAGTCGTATTCGGTAAAGAACTCCATCACTTCCGTCATAACTCCGTCAATATGCTTGTCCATTTTGCCATTATACATGTGGATGAAGTGTTCAATCAGGAGCGGTATGTCCGATCTTCTTTCTCTAAGTGATGGCACCTGCAGCTGCACGGCTGCTATCCTGTAAAACAGATCCTCCCTGATACCGCCTCGCTTCATGCAGGCCAACGGGTTCTCGTTCATCGCAGCCACTATCCTTATATCCAGATCTCGCTCCTTATCGGAACCAAGGCGTTTGACTTTCTTTTCCTCTATAACCTTTAGGATTTTCGCCTGCATTTCCATGTCCATAGAGTTGATCTCATCTAAAAACAATGTACCTCCGTTGGCTAGTTCGAATATACCCGGACGATTTTCGGCTCCGGTAAAGCTTCCTTTTACTGTCCCGAACAAAAGGCCCTCCAGCAAGGAGTTGGGGATTGCTGAACAGTTCTGTGCGATAAAACTGCCGCTGCTTCGCCTGCTTTGTGAATGGATGGACTGGGCTACCAATTCTTTTCCCGTTCCCGTTTCTCCAAAAATGAGAACAGATGAATCCGTATATGCTACCTGGCCTATCATTTCTTTCAGATGTACGATAGCATGATCCTCGCCGATAATATCCGAAGAATTATAAAGACGCTTCGTCTTTGTGACAGATTTAACTCTGACTTCTTCCTGATAAGATGTTACAAATTTTATAAAGCTGGCGGCGCCTATTATCTGCCCTTCAAATCTTACAGGTATGGTGTTCTCCACGAAAACGCAGTATATTCCGTTATAAGTAGTCTGTCTTGTCTCCCTGTTGATGGTAGGGATACCTTTGATGGCATTGAGCAGCGTGCTCTGCTCCCGGTCAATGTCCACATAGAGTTCTGTGATGTGCTTGCCGAGGGCTTCTCTTTCTGTAAAAGGTATCACATTTTCCTTATAGGAGCGCATATACCTCACTATGCCGTTTTCGTCTGCGATCAAAACTCCGTCAAAGAACATTTCCTTGATAGCGAAATCCTCTATGTACTTGCAGAATTCGCGGTCAAACTTTTTCATCTTTTCACCTCCCTGTGCTAAAGTATAACATAATTTTTCTTTAAGAAAAGATTTTTTCCATATTGGAAACTTTTTTTCATATAAATATCGGCATATTTCGAAAAATCCTGCAAAATACTCCTTCGCTGTTTTGGCACGGTAGTTGCTTTTATTCTTTAGCAAGGAGGTTGACTGAAAAAGATGAAAAAATACGATCATGTTTTTGTAAACGGGAAAATCTTCACTTCCGACCCGGACAGTCCTTACGCCCAGGCCATGGCCATCAAGGACGGCAGGATAGCCTTCATAGGCAGCGACGACGGACTGGTTGAAAACTCCGACGAAAGTCTCGCCGGCGATATCAGCCTTTCCGGTGAAAAAGTGACAGATCTATCCGGTAAGCGGGTCCTGCCTGGATTTGTGGACAGTCATATCCACCCGATCTATGTGGCAGAAAACCTGAGGCAGATCCTGTGCCTGCCGCCCCGCATAAGGTCCATAGACGACCTGAAACGGGAGATCAGTCTCGTCCGTAAGAAGCAGGGGCCCGGACGCTGGGTCATGGGCTGGGGTTATGACGAGAGCCAGCTTTCTGAGGGCAGAGCCCCCACCAGATATGATCTGGATGAAGCTGCGGCAGATGTTCCCGTCTGTATCATCCGCTCCTGTGCCCACACCAGGTGCGCCAACAGCAAAGCCCTGGCCATGGCCGGTATCACCAGAGACACTCCCGACCCCGAAGGAGGTGAAATCGCAAGAGACGAAAATGGCGAACCCACAGGTGTCCTGATAGAAAACGCCTGGAAGCTGCTCCTGCCTGTGCTGCCTGTTCAATCTCCCGATGAGGTGGTCAGCAGTCTGCTGGACCTTTCCAAATATCTGGCGTCTCAGGGGATAACCGCAATGTCGGATATGGGAAATCTGGATGAAACAGATTACTATGACATCTACGCCGAGGCAATGGAAAAAGGCTTCTGCCAGAAGCTGGGCATTTTCTACATGTGGGATTTCTTCAAAGGCAAGGAGGGCTTTTCCATACCAAAAGAGCGTTGCAGAGCTGACCGTCAATTAAAAGTCCAGGGCATAAAGATCCTCAGCGACGGTGGGATATCGGCAAAAACAGCATGGGTAGACAGGCCCTATGTCAACAGCGACGGCAACGAATACGGCGTCAGTACCTGCACTGACGAAGATTTTCTCTCAGCCATAGAATACTGCAAGGCTAACGGCCTGCAACTAGCCGTGCACGCCATGGGCCAGAGAGCAATAGACCGGGCGGTAGACCTGATCTCTGCTTCGGGCAGATGGTCGGCCGGCCAGATGCCCTACGCCCGTATCGAACACGCGTCCATGCCTACAAGGCACGCAATAGAAACTGCCTCCCGTCAGGGCATAGCCTTTGTGACCCAGCCGGTCTTCTTATATGCCGAAGTAGTCCGCTTCATGGAAAATATGGGGCCCGAATGGTTCCGCAGCACTTTTCCCATTCGGGATATGCTGGACAGTGGTATCCAGACAGCCTTTTCCACTGACTCGCCGGCAACGCCCCTTGCAGACAGTTCTAACCCGTTCATAACCATAAAGGCCGCCGTTACCAGGCGAGCCATAGACGGCACCGACTGCGGCCAGGCTCAGGCGGTAGATACAGAAACGGCCATACGCCTTTATACAGCCGAAAGCGCCAAAGTCATGGGCTTTGCCGATACAGGAATGCTACGCAGCGGCTATAAAGCAGATTTTATCATACTGGACAAGGACATCCTCAGCATACCTCCGGACGAAATAGACACTATCAAAGTGGAGGATGTCTATATCGACGGCAAACAGATAATATTTTAGGAGGAAAAAATGAACAACAAGAAAAAATTCAATATGCCTCATGTGTTTATCATACTGCTTATCATCATGGGCATCGTACTGGTATTATCGTACATAATCCCTGCCGGAACATACGACAGGTACATAGATGAAAACGGTATAGAAGTCATCGACCCGGACAGTTTTAAATATATAGAGCAGGAAGACCCGATAGGCTTTCTGGACTTCTTCAACTCCATATATAACGGTTTTATAGGCGGCAGCACCATCATGGGTACCCTGCTCATATGCTCCGGCATACTGAACCTGCTGTCAGTGACCGGCACCTTTGCCGCTGGCATCCATAAACTGATCGGCGGTTCCAAGGGAAAGGAGCTTATCGTCGTATGGGCTTTCTACACTATTTTCTCCATATTCGGCGTACTGGGCTACGGAGAAGCGTCATTCCCGTTTTATGCTATAGCCACGGCTGTAATCATGGCGCTGGGCTTCGACCGGGTATCAGGCGCAGCGGTGATAATGGTATCCCAGGCTGCCGGTTTTTCCTCCGGCCTGCTCAACATCTTCACCACAGGACTTTCTCAGCAGATCGTCGGCCTTCCTCTGTTTTCGGGCATGGGTTACAGAGCTCTGTCTTTCGCAGTATTTTACATCATAGGACTGGCCTATACCCTGTCTTACTGCCGCCGTATCAGGAATAACCCGCAGAAAAGCTATGTTAAGGATGAATATTCCCGCCAGCTTTCCGGAGAACTTGATCTTTCAGGCGAAATAGGCGAACAGGTTCCTTTGACATCTAAGAGAATCATCGCGCTGGTAGCCTTTGCCCTGCTCATCGTAATACAGGGTTACGGCTGCTCCACCCTCGGCTGGGGTATGCCGGAACTGGCTTCCATTTATATAATTTTTGGTATCATAATAGCTATAATTTTCCGCATAAAGCCAAACGATGTCTGCAGATACATCACCGAAGGGGCCATGCCTGTCATCGGTCCATGCTTTGCTATCGCCCTCGCCCGGTCGGTCATGGAACTGATGAACCAGGCTCAGATCGTAGACACTATGGTAAAATTCATGGGTGATTCTTTTACCGGAAAGAGTTCCATGGTCACGCTGCTCCTCATACTCCTCTTTGTAACTGCTTTCAACTTCTTCGTCGTATCCGGTACCGGAAAAGCAATGATGATGATGCCTATCCTCAGCCCTCTGGGCAAAATCCTGGGTATCAACCAGCAGGTCATGGTACTGGCCTATCAGTTCGGAGACGGTTTCACCAATTATCTGTGGCCGGCCGGCTGCATGGTAGGCTGCGCCCTCTGCAAGCTGGACTACGGTGCCTGGTTCCGCTTCGCTTATAAGATAATAGGGCTGCAGATCATCGCATCTTATGTTATGCTGGTGATAGCAGACGCCATCAATCTTGGACCATTCTAAAGCTGTGATCTGTCATATGAATGAAAGGAAAGAAAAAATGTACGATCTGATAATCAAAAACGGCCTCATAGCTGACGGTACAGGTCAGCCTGCTTATTACGGAGATATCGCTATCGAGAAAAACAAGATCGCCTGCGTCTGCAAGGACGGACACATAGACGCTCCAGCGGTCAAGACCATCGACGCCGAGGGCATGATCGTCTGCCCAGGATTCATCGACGGCCACAGCCATTCGGATATGGGTAATTTCACCTATCCGATAAATAAACTCAGTCAGGGGATAACTACCGAGGTGGTAGGCAACTGCGGATTTTCCGACTATCCTTTCACGGCCGGAGGCAGAGAAGCCGTGCACACCGTGCTTTCTTCATTTATAGATCCGCCTTATCGTGATGAGGATTGCGAGAGGGATTTCGTCAGGTTCATCAGCGAAAAGAAAGAAGACGGCATCATGTTCAACTTCGCCTCGCTGGTGGGCTTCGGCATACTGAGGGCCGAAGTTATGGGGCTGGCAGAACGCCCGGCTACTGAGGAAGAAATATCTAAAATGTGTTCCATCCTGGATCAGGAGCTCCAAAAGGGCGCCCTGGGCCTGTCCGTAGGCCTTATATATCTGCCTCAGCTTTTCGCCTCCACCGAAGAACTTGAGAGGCTGGCAGCCGTAGTCAAAAAACACGACAAGATCCTGACCGCCCATGTCCGCGGAGAGGGCAACACTCTGCTGGACGCCGTCGACGAGATCATAAGCGTATGCGAAAAGAGCGGGTGCCGCCTGGTCATCAGCCACCTCAAGGCCATAGGTCAGGCCAACTGGGGAAGCCTCCACCTTGTCCTGGAAAAAATAGAAAACGCCAGAAAACGGGGTGCAGATATCATGGCCGACTGTTATTATTACAAATGCAGCGCTACATCCGTATTATCCATATTGCCTCCTTGGGCCATATCCGGCTCTGCCGAAGGCGTTCGCCAGATCCTCAAAGATCCGCAAAAGAAAGGCCAGATCAGGGAATATCTGCTGCCCGGCGGAGAAAGCACCGCCTCAGAGCTGCTCCAGTCCATCTACATATACAATCTGAAAGGGGCATATAAAGAGTACGACGGCATGATATTGCAGGACATAGCAAAGGCCATGGGCAAAGACCTTCCGGATACTGTTTTCGCTCTGATCGAAAAGGAAGATTCCATCCTGGTGCTGGGCGATACTCAAAGTGAAGAAGATTACAAGGACTGTGTAGTCAAAGATTATGTGATGACCGGCAGCGACGCCAACCCTCACGGCCCTGCCGACAAGGATTTCTGCAATCCGAGAGACTACGGGGCCTTCCCTCACTTTTTCAACAAATATGTCCGCCAGGAAAAACTCCTTTCTATGGAAGAGGCCATCCACAAGATGACCGGCCTTACGGCCGCCTGTTACCGGCTTAAAGACCGCGGTCTCATCAGAGAAGGATATTTCGCCGATATCACGATCATTGACAAGGATGATTTCAGGGAGGGCAACTCAGATGCAAATCCGGCAGTACTAGCCTGCGGAGTCCCTTATGTCATCATCAACGGTCACATCCAGGTGGAAAACGGCACTCATCACCAGCTTCCTGTAGGAGAAGTGCTGGTGTGATCATGACGGCTCCGGCTGCAACTCAACTATATAAGACATGCCAAGGGCGGGGCCATGACGGCTCCGCCTTTGGCATCAGAGATTATTATAAAACTGTCGTCTGCATGCGTCTTATGATATTATTATCATAAGAACAAGGGGGTAGTCAGAAATGAATCTTCATCAGATGAAATATATAATAGAGGTGGAAAAGCAAGGCTCAATTTCAAAAGCATCCCAGGCTCTCTTTATATCCCAGCCAAGCTTGAGCAATTCCATTAAAGAGCTGGAAAAAGAAATTGGATCCACTATTTTTCTTCGGACGAAACAGGGCATAAGCATTACAGCAAAAGGTCAGCAAGTTCTTAAATATGCTAAAATTATCGTTTCTCAGATAGAGTCCATGTATCAAAGTCTTTCAGATACATCTGCCACATCATTCAAGCTGTCTACAGAAAACTATTCGTTTTGCATGCAAGCATTTTCTAAAATGTGCAAAAAAAGCGAAAAGCATGATAAGTTGAATTTTTCAATAAATAATATGCCTGTTGCTGATATCATCGATGATATGGCAAATTTCAACAGCGATCTGGGTGTACTTTTGATAAACAACACTTCAGAAGAATTGTGTAAAAAAAATCTTGGACTCAAAGAATCTATCTTTTGTGCCACTATATAAGCTGACCGTCAACATCAATCTAAGGGTCGACCATCCCCTTGCCCATATAGAGCCTTTCCCTTTTGAAAAGCTCTCCCGTTATATGTTTGTCAAGTATTCAGAGGGAAAGAATGCGGAACTGTCCTATATGCCAGAGCTGAAAAGCCTGAATATCATCAATCCGGACAAGATCATCTCCGTATCGGACAGGGACCTGAAATGCAGTATCATATCGGAGACTGACGCTTTCGGGGTTGGCTGCACTCTCTACCCGGAATTTATGTCTCATTATAAAATCACCGCTATACCGATCCCGGATAATTTTGCCATCCTTGGGTACATATATATCAAAAACTCTCATTTGAGCGCTGAGGCCAAGGAGTTCATCGCCTTGCTGAAAGAAGAACTGTCGGAGTTCAGCAAGAAAAGTCCTCAGCACATTTCGGTCATATGAAGGGAATCGGTACCACCAGTAAGATGGGGGTGGTATTTAATACTCATGCTGCGTATGACCGGTAAGACTTATATGCCCTCACAAAAAAAATGACCCCGCTGAAAATCAAAAGCGGGGTCTGTACTTTTATATATAGTCTTCCAGACAAAGAAAATGCAGCTGCCGGCCGTCTTCCCTATTTTATATTGCACGCGATCTTTGAACCGATGTCTGCGTTGTTGAGTACCAGCTTGATATTGGCTTCAAGGCTCCTGCCTTCGGTCAGGTCTTTTACCCTTGAGAGCAGGAACGGAGTGATGTCCTTGCCTTTAACTCCCTGTTCCTCGGCCTCTCTGATGGCCTCGTCGATCACGCCATTGATCTCGTCAGCCGGGATCTGGTCTGCTTCAGGTATCGGGCAGGTTACCAGGATACCGCCCTTGAGTCCCAGTTCCTCTTTCATGGAAATGAGCGCACCGATCTCCTCAGGAGTATCCAGGCGGCAGTTGGCCTTTTCACCGCTGGATCTGCTGTAGAAAGCCGGGATCTCGTCGGTTCCGTATGCGATCACAGGGACTCCGGAAGTTTCCAGATATTCCAGTGTAGCCGGAATATCCAGGATCGCCTTTGCACCTGCACATACCACTGTCACATCCGTCATTTTCAGTTCCTCAAGGTCAGCTGAAATGTCGAAGCTCTCGCCGGCTCCTCTGTGCACACCGCCGATGCCGCCTGTCACAAACAGTTTGATGCCTGCCATATGAGCGGCAATCATGGTTCCTGCCACCGTGGTCGCACCGTCCATCTTCTTTGAGATGACCAGAGGGAAATCCCTGCGGCTTACTTTCATCACATTTTCAGCATGAGCCATGTATTCTATTTCTTCTTTTGTCATACCTATCTTTATCCTGCCGTTTAAGATGCCTATGGTAGCCGGAACTGCTCCGTTGCCCCTTATGACATCTTCAACAGCCAGAGCTGTCTCAACATTTTTCGGATAAGGCATCCCGTGGGCGATTATGGTAGATTCCAAAGCCACCACCGGCTGACCTTCGTCGAGGGCTTTCGCCACTTCCGGATTCACATCCAAATAATTATCATACATCTGCAAGTCTCCTTTCAATTTCGTCTTTACTCATATTTTGATTAACGGCGCTGCTGCTTTCCATGGCTATAGCCGAAGCAGCCATGCCGTATCTGGCTATATCTCTTGTATCCATGTCCTCTTCCAGTCCCAGGAGTATGGCTGCCGAAAAACTGTCGCCTGCTCCGGTGGCGCTGCTGATCTTAACATGGCCGGGCCTTATGAAGCCTTCACAGTGCCTGTCCTTATAATATACGCCGTCCTTGTTAAGAGTGACGAACAGCCTGCCAACGCCCTGGTCTATGAACCACTGCCCTGCCCTTTTCAGGTCGTTTTCGCTTCTGATCTCCATTCCCGACAAGATCTCTGCTTCCATTACATTTGGCTTTATACAGGCAAATTTTCCTATCACATCTTTTGCCTTGACCGCCTTGGCTGCGGATACGGGGTCCAGAAACAGCGGCACGGAGAAAAAACTGTCAGTAACATAGCGGATAGTCTCTTCTTCCAGATTGCCATCGAGGGCAATCACTTTGGATTTTTCCAACACATTGCGGTTTTTTTCAATAAGATCCGGTGTGATGTGGCTGATTATATCCATATCGCATATGGCCAGCTCCATATCATTGTCATGGTTCAGTATTGACAGATACATGGCCGAATTGCGTCCCTTGACGGATTGTATCAAAGATACATCAACTCCCAGAGAGCGGAGATGCTCTCTGGCGCCTATTCCCATATGGTCGTCGCCTATGACGGATATCATGGCCACCTTTCCGCCCATCCTTGCCAGGTTTTCGGTGATATTCCGCCCTACCCCTCCGAAAGCCATCGTCACAGTCCCAGGATTGGAATCTTCTCGTCTCAATTCCGCAAAAGGGCTGCCTTCTATATCTATATTTATCCCTCCGATTACGGTGATATCAGTCAACAAATATGCTGCCTCCTATGAATTCTCTCAAGATGGAATTGTTTACTATTATGGAATCATCCTCCACGGTCTCAAAAAACCTGAGGAAATTTAACATCCTTACAGCGTCGCCGAATTCCGGTTCGTCGGGGGTGACCTGTTCAAGCAAAGGCTTGGCATATTTTTTCAGCACGCTTATCTCATAAAGATGTACGGAATTAAACAGGACATCAGCCTCGTTGCTGAAAGGGAATATATTTTTATCCTCTCCCGCCCTGACTTTCGGCCATGACCTGATGGTACTCTGAGCACTGTGCCCCCTGTATTTGTAATCCCTGACAAGCCTGCGCAGCATGCGGTGATCCGTTGTCACTATCCTGTTATGGCTGTCCATATTAAGCTGGGTGAGCGGGCTTATATATATCTTAAATTTCTGTTCCTTTGGTATCTCATGTGTAAGTATCTCGTTCAGCGCATGTATGCCTTCAATGACTATCAGCTGATTGCTCCTTATGGAAGTTATCCTTTTTCCGAATATCTTCTTTCCGGTCATAAAGTCAAAAGTAGGCAGGTCTACGGTCTTTCCGGCCAGCAGATCCTTCATGTTCTGATTGAACAGGTTTATGTCAAGAGCTTCTATATCTTCATAATTCCTTTCGCCGTACTGATCCAGCGGCGTATCGGCCCGTTCAACAAAATAGTCGTCGGTCCCCATATACAGCGGGTCCAGTCCGTTCACTCTCAGCTGGATGCACAGCCGCTGAGCAAAAGTCGTCTTGCCTGACGACGATGGTCCGGCGATCAAAACGATCTTCCTGTTTTTCTTTATTATCATATCAGCTATCTCGATTATCTTCCTCTCGTGGAGGGCTTCGGAAAGCTGTATAAGGTCTTTTATCTTTCCATCTTCGATCTTCCTGTTAAGATCAGACACATAGTTTATCCCCATGAGCTTTCCCCAGTGGGTCTGTTCTCCGAAAGTCTGGTACAGCATCTTTTCATCAGAATACTCCGGAATTTCTCCCGGCGATGACAGCTGCGGAAAACGCAGCAGGACGCCGCGCCTGTACTTGCGCAGTTCAAAAATATTCAGGTATCCTGTGGACGGCACCATCTGGCTATAGAAAAAATCCTTATAACCTGACAGCGAATAGAAAGGCACCTTTTTCATGGTGGGATTTTCTGCCAGAAGGGTTATCTTTTCCGGGCATCCCATTTCGGCAAACCTTGCCACAGCTTCTTCCTTGGTCAGTTCCTCTTTTATGAACGGTATGTCCTCATGGACCAGTTCCCGCATTCTCAGCTCTATGGCCTTGACATCTCTCTGATGAAGAAGCTCGCTGGATTTTATCTCTGTATACAGTCCCTGATTGATCGCATTTTCAATCTCAACCTCTACTTTCCCTATGACATCTTCTACTGCCTTAAGATATAACAATATAAGGCTGTTCTGATAGATCAGGCTGGCCGCCTGGGTACGCAGATCCAGGAACTCTACGGTACAATCTTTAGTAAAGCGGTATTCCAGGCTTTCTATCCTGTTATCTATCTTAGCAGCTACGACTTTGTACGGAAGTTCCTGTCTGAACCGCCGATACAGGTCCTGGGCAGTAGTTTCCTTTTGGACTTCAACTGTCTGTGGTCCGTCATGATATCCTTTGATGAGTTCTATCTTCATACAGGCGCCCCCTTATATGATCTTACTAATATGATAACATAAAAAATCTGTCTATGGGCAAAATACTTTGAGGGATACCTCGTCAGCGCATTATCGGCGCGCTTTTGAGCTGTATCCGCGAAAGGAGTGATCTATTTGAAAACATTGATCCTGATATTGATGATAATAGGCGGAATCAACTGGGGACTTATTGGTTTTTTCAACTTTAACCTTGTCACATGGATATTTGGAGCTGATCTTGCGATAGTATCGAGGATGATCTTTGCCATTGTAGGACTGGCTTCTCTGGCCGGAATCACCTTTCTTTTCAAAGATGAACGGCGGGCCTGAAACCGCTTAAAGTATGGGGAACATATAATTCCCCATACTTTAAGGCCAGTTAATTATCCTTATTATCCTCTTCATCCAGATACTTATTCAGCAGTCCGGCAAGTACAGCCGCTTCTTCGCGGCGCAGGGTGATCCCTCTGCTCATATGTTCATGTCTGGGATCCCAGTCTCTGATGTCAAGTTTGGCCGGATTGCCGTTCCATTCCACAAGATTTATTTCCTTTTTCCATCCTGTGGGATATGTTCCTATCACTCCGATATGTTCCTTGATCTCAAAGGAAAAATCATCGCCTCTCAATGTTGTCTCCTTTCCAAAAAACAGTTCTTCCCTTTGCATGGTCAGTTTACCATTTCTGGAAAAAAATGTCAATTATTTTTCAGGATTTCCCGAAGAGAGACTTACATTTTTTCCATAGCCTTTTTAATGGCCGCCGGAAGCTTTTTACATACGCTCTCAGGGATTGATGCCCCGGATATCCTTATGCCTTTTTCCATCGGGACCACAAAGATATTTTCCTTTTCAAGCTCACGGCCCAGAGCTTCCGGATCATCGCAAGGCACTGTCATAAAGAAACCTGACCTGAACGGAGTGATCTTGAGACCGACTTTTTCTGCCGCTTCCGTAAAAGCCATTCCTCTTCTTATGAGCATATCCCGGTAGAGCTTTCTCTCATCGGTGACCTTTCTGAGCAGTTCCGGATCATCAAATATCATGGAAAGCATTGCCTGAGGCGCTTTGGCGCAGTTGGACCATGCTCCTCTCGCAGAAAGCTCGCATACCACTCTGAATTCTTCAGCCACATCTTTATTTTTTGCCATGCATACCAATGCTCCGCAGCGCAGACCATAAAGAGTGTAGGCTTTAGAAAGACTGTAGGAGATCATCGGCAGGATATTGCCGTTTACTTTTTCCAGGACCGGAAGAAAAGCACGGCTTTCCTCTTCGTCTCCGGAAAAGTCCATGTATGCGGCATCCACCAGCAAAGCGATCTTTTTATTCTCCGGCAGACCGTTGAGCAGTTCCACAAGTTTTTCCCATTCGTCAACGCTCAGAGCATATCCGGTGGGATTGTGGGACGGTGTGTTCAGTATGATGACCAGCCTGTCCTGCTTTTCCAGAAGCTCCCGTGACTTTTCCATAAGAGATGCGAAGTTAAAACCGCCTTCTTCATCAAACAGCTCAAATGTAGTGAGCTTTTTCCCCTGATCTTCAGCTATGGTCTTATATGGGCCCCAGTACCAGTCGGTGGTCAGCACGGTATCTCCGTATTCAGAGTAATTTGCTATGGCATTTCTTACGGCGCCTGTGCCTCCCGGAGTTGACACTGCTTCAACAGCAGCATTTGTCCTGTAGCCGCGGAATATGTCTTTTTTTACAGCTTCTTTAAATCCTTCCGTGCCGCCGATGGGAGCATATTCGGCATAATCCTCAGGAGAAAGCTGTCTGAAAACTTCGTCTACAGAAGAAAGGACTATCAGCTTGCCATCGTCGTCCAGCAAAGCTCCAATGGTAGCGTTTACCACATTTTCTTTGCCGATCTGAGCGGCTCTGGCCTGAGCCCTGTTGTTTATGCCGAATATCTTGTCTTCTTTGGAAATGGTCCTGCCGTTTTGGGCTGCAAAAGTCATATCTGTCATACTGTCTGCCTCCTGTTCTGCCATAGTGGGCCGGACGGCCTGTCCTGCCGGGTATTTCAGCCACTAAGGAAAAATCTAATGGGATAATTATATTATGAACTTGGAATTATTACAAGTTTGATTTTGTATGAAAAACGCCCTTTTGGCAAACAATATTTATAACTGGAGGTGAAATCATGCGTCAAGCACAAAAGAAAAAAGATAAAGACAAAGTCGCCATCGTTCTGGTCCTGTCTTTTTGCGTCATAGCCCTGACCTCGATCTTTACGCTTAAATCAAATATAGATAAGATCAACGATACTGAAAGCGAAAGCGGAGTTCCTGTTTCAGAAGGCGCTCAGGTCCAGCAAGGCCAGGACGACCAGAACGCAGAGCCGGAAATGTCTGCCGAGGCTTCGTCAGATATACCTACCGTAGACAGCCGTCAGCCGTCTGCTGCTCCCGGCGAATATCTCAACCCGGTAAACAGCCAGGATGCCAAGGTTACCAATCCTTATTCAATGGATACGCTGATTTATTCGGTAACTCTGGATCAGTACATGACCCATTGCGGCATTGACATAGAAGCGTCGGCGGATTCTCAGGTGGTAGCTGTGGCAGAAGGCACCGTTACAGCCATATACAATGATGACCGCTACGGTCTGTCTGTTGAGATAACGCATCCCGGCCATGTGATAACCATATATTCCAACCTGGCAGATTCATCAGAACTGGTGGAGGTGGGAGATGTGGTCACAGCCGGAGAGATAATCGGCGGTGTAGGCTCCACCGGCCTGTTTGAATCCCTGGAACCGGCACATCTGCACTTTGAAATGCTCATTGACGGCGCCTATGTTGATCCGGCAGATCACATCACATTCTGACCGTCCAATGAAAAATCTCCGGAGACATGTCTGGTACATTGCCTCCGGAGACATCAAAGTCATTTGAACTTTACATAATTGATATTTTTTCCTGCCGATCCGAACCTCTCTTCATATTCTGTTGTAAACAGTTTTGACTCAAAAGTACTGGCAGCAAGGTCTGTGGTCATTTCCCATATGGACAATCCGGCATTTCTGATCTCATCTATCGTAAATGCAAAAAGCCCGTCATTGTCAGTCTTGAATTCAATGGTCCCTTCCGGCGACATGACTGATCTGTAATTCTTGAGTTTTTCCCTGTATGTGAGCCTTCTCTTGGCATGGCGGGCCTTTGGCCAGGGATCGCTGAAATTAAGATATATGCCTGCCAGTTCTCCGGGCTCAAAGTATCTTCCCAGATCATCAACATAATCTATGAATATCCTGAGGTTGTCAAAATGACATATTTCAGCCTTCTGCAACGCTCTCAGGGCAACATTGCTCTGTCCTTCCACCGCTATGAAATTTTTTTCCGGGAACGCAGCAGCCCGTAAAGCTATGAATCGTCCCTTGCCGCAGCCTATCTCAAGATAAACGGGGGCGTTGTTCCCAAACACTTCCTGCCACCTTCCGCGGCAGCTTTCAGGATCCGTCACAAGAAAAGTTGAATTACGCCTTATCTTCTGGTCAAGATTCTTTATATTTCTCTGTCTCATATTAAAAAATCCTCGACTCAACGACTATTACTGCACCAAAGGCTATCATCAATGCGACGGCGGCATAATCCCTTCTTTGGAACTTCATCTCATGCATCCTGGTCCTGTTTTCTCCGCCCCGGTAGCATCTGGCTTCCATGGCCATGGCCAGATCCTGAGCTATGCGGAATGCGCTGACGAACAGCGGCACCAGGATAGGTATCAGGCTTTTTGCTCTCTGTATCACATTGCCCGACTCAAAATCGGCTCCGCGGGCCTGCTGTGCTTTCATTATCTTGTCGGCTTCCTCCAGGAGCGTAGGTATGAACCTGAGAGCAATGGTCATCATCATGGCTATGTCATGGGCAGGCAGGCCAATCTTGCTGAAAGGCGAAAGGAGCCTTTCTATGCCGTCGGTCAGAGCCAGAGGCCTGGTACATAAGGTGAGCAAAGAAGATCCCATCAGAAGGAGTACCAGCCTTATTGCCATAAAGACAGCCACCTGCAATCCTTCAACGGTTATCTTCAGGAATTTCCACTGCCACAGTACCGTGCCGTCCACCATGAACATGTTGAGGGCAAAGGTAAATACCAGAATGAGTATTATGGGCTTGAGCCCCCGCATGATGTAGCCCACCGGCACTTTAGATACAGCGATGATGACTGCCAGAACAGCTCCTGCTATTATAAATCCTATGAAGTTATCTACTATGAACAATTCTATGATAAACAGCAATGTAGCTATTATCTTTATCCTTGGATCAAGCCGGTGTATCCACGACTTGCCGGGATAATATTGTCCGAGAGTTATATCTCTGAGCATTATCCGTTTCCTCTTGCCTTTAAATATTCTGCGATCTGGCCGGCGGCCTCATCTATGGAAAGGATGGTCGGCTCTATTTTCATCCCGCGCTTTCGCAGTTCTTCGGTCAGCCTTGTTATAGGCGGCAGGTCAAGGCCCACCTTTTCCAGCTCTTCCGTCTGGGAAAAGACTTCCTTAGGGGTTCCGCAGACCACCAGATGTCCGCTGTCGATCACCAGTATCTTATCCGAAAGTCTTGCAACATCCGCCATATTATGGGACACCAGTATGGTTATGTTCCCTGTCAGCCTGTGGACTTCTTCTATCATGGACAATATATCTTTGTGCGCTTTTGGGTCAAGGCCTGCTGTGGGCTCGTCGAGTATGAGAACCTCCGGCCCCATGGCTATGACTCCGGCTATTGCCACTCTGCGCTTTTGTCCTCCTGAAAGCTCAAAAGGCGAGCGGTCTTTTATCTGGTCATAATCCAGTCCGACCATTGTCACGGCTTCTTTTACCCGGCTATCGATCTCTTCCTGGCTCAGGCCGAGGTTTTTGGGGCCGAAAGCCACATCCTTTGCTACGGTCTCCTCAAAAAGCTGATATTCCGGGTACTGGAACACAAGACCTATGCGTTTCCTTATTTCTACCATCGAAACATCATCGGCTGTTATATCCACACCGCCGATGATTATCTTTCCCTCGTCAGGTTTCAGAAGGCCGTTTAAATGCTGGAGCAAAGTTGATTTTCCCGATCCTGTATGGCCTATGATCCCTAAAAACTCACCGTCATCCACTTCAAAGCTTATATCTTCAAGTGCGACCGATTCATTGGGCATTCCTTTTTCATATATATGTTTTAAGTTCTTTACCTGTATTGACATAAAAATTCAACCATCTCTTCAGTTCCTATGATGTCTGCCGGCACTTCTATGCCTTTGCCGCGCAATTTTGCCGCCAGCTCCACTGCCAGCGGCACATCGAGGTTTACCGATCTTACTTTTTCCCCCTGGGCGAACACTTCCCCTGGAGTTCCGTCGAGGAATATCTCTCCCCCGTTCATTATTATCACCCTGTCTGCATGGACAGCTTCCTCCATGAAGTGGGTGATCAGCACAACGGTTATCCCTTCTCCGTTGAGTTCCTTGATTATGCTCATGATCTCGTTTCTGCCTTTTGGATCCAGCATAGCCGTAGGTTCATCAAATATTATGCATCCGGGCTTCATGGCGACTACTCCGGCGATGGCAATGCGCTGCTTCTGGCCTCCGGACAGCATATGAGGGGATTTTCCCTTGTAGGCTCCCATGTTGACATCCTCAAGGGCCTTGTCCACACGCCTTCTTATCTCAGCCGGGTCCACTCCAAGGTTTTCAGGGCCGAAAGCCACATCGTCCTCCACTATGGCTGACACAAGCTGATTGTCCGGATTCTGAAATACCATTCCGGCCGACTGCCTTACATCCCAGATATGTTCATCATCTGAAGTGTCAAAACCGTTAACATAGACTTTGCCTGATGTTGGAAGCAGCAACCCGTTCAGGTTTTTAGCCAGTGTGGATTTGCCCGATCCGTTTTTCCCCAGGATGGCCGTAAAGCTGCCCCGTTCAATTTGAAGATTTATGTTGTTCAGCGCCCTTTTGGGTACTTCGTTTTCGTCTTTCTGGTATTCAAATATGAGATTTTCTATTCTTATAATCGGATCCATCTTATTTTCTTTCGTAGTATATATCAAGGTATTTGCTCAGATCCCTGGCGTTGATCTGTCCGGGTGCCGTAGGCTGGCTGCCGCAGGCATATGTGATGATCGAGCCGAAGTCTCCGGCACATACACGGCTTGCCTGACCTTCTTCTCCCATGGCTACCACTATCAGCGGCTTATGGTTACGGAGCTGCTGGTATGATTCTGCTGCCTGGAGTATGGCATATGTCTGTACTTCATTTTCTGCAAAACATGCCAGTTCAAGTATATCTCCCCCAAGCCTTTCCATTTTTACATATATGGTTGCCAGATCTTCTCTGGACGGCATCTTGTTAAAGGAGCGAAAAGATACGATGGACGGGGTGCCTTTTATCCTGGCTGACCTGAGCAGTTCCCTGACAGTTGGATCGTTGTACTTGATACAAACCATGTCGGCGCAGTTTATTGCCCAGTTGAGGATACGGCTTCCCTTTGGACCGGCACCTCTATAGCTTATCATTATCTTTTTTCCGGGAAACTGCCGTTTGATCTCCCAGATGGCGCCTATGAAAAATTCTTTATTGAAAAACGGCTTTTCCGCAACCTTATCCATCTGCCACTCTACATAGCGGCAATAATCTTTGTATTTTTCTATCTCGGCCTTGAGCTCTTCCATATTGTCGCAGTCCAGTGACAGACATATGTCCGGCCTTGTATTTTTAACTTCTTTTGCTTTTTTATTCTTTCTTCTCAACATCTCTTTCGCCCCTTTTCTTAACCTGTGTTTGCACAATCCCACAATTTAATACTAAACTTTTTATGTGTCAAAGTCAATACAAAAGTCAGGGCTAAACGGCCTCATGTCAGGGCTAAACGGCCTCATGGGCTTATAAATATGCTTTTTTGCTCATAAAAACTGCCGGGGCCATTGCCCGGCAGTCACTTTCATCGGCTCTTTGGCTTTTCTCCGTGGTATTGGTAATAACAGACCTCTAATCGCCCGTTGAACAGTTTCCTTCGCCTGTTGGCAGGCCGTCCGAACACCTTGTTTTCTATGGTCTTGTCCGGCGTTATGACAAAACACGACCATGTAGGGTTTTCAGCCAGGAATCCTGCCCATCCGGCATACAGTTTTTCTATGGAGCGCCTGTCACCAATCCTTTCACCGTAAGGGGGATTGGTGATGATGATGCCGCCCTCCTGGCCGCCGCTATCAATGGCAGCCCCGTCGTGCCTTTCAAAGACTATGTCATCGGCCACGCCGGCTTCGGCGGCATTTTCTTCCGCCGCTCGTACGGCGTCGCTATCGATGTCATATCCATATATCTCAAGTGACTTGTCCCAGTCAACGGCCTCATAGGCTTGCTGCCGTTCTTCTCTCCACAGATCAGCCGGGATCGCTTCCCACTCCTCGGCGGCAAAATGACGGCTCAGCCCCGGCGCTATGTTCCTGCCTATCATGGCAGCTTCTATGGGTATGGTGCCGCTTCCGCAGCACGGGTCTACCAGGATCCGGTCCGGTTTCCAGAAAGAAAGCTGTATCATGGCCGCCGCCAATGTCTCCTTGATAGGGGCAGCCACAGCGCTCTGTCTGTAGCCCCTCTTGTGGAGGCTAGGCCCGGTGGTGTCCAGGGTGACCGTCACCCGGTCTTTCAGTATGGAAACCTTTATGTCATACAAGGCTCCTGATTTTTCAAAATAATCTATGGCGTATGTCTCTTTCAGCCTTTCGATGAGGGCTTTCTCCGCTACCGACTGGCAGGCGGGTACGCTGGAAAGTTTGGATTTTACCGATGAGCCGTTGACGATGAACCTGCCTTCCGGCGGTATCCATTGTTCCCATGGTATACCTTTCATCTGCTGGAAAAGGTCTTCAAACTCCAGGGCTTCAAACTCGCCCATCTTTATCTGCACCCGGTCAGCGCACCTTAGCCAGAGATTGGCCCTGACTATGGCCCGCTCATCGCCCAGAAAAGTTATCTTTCCGTCTTCGGATCTCAATATCTTGTATCCGAGGGCTTCTATTTCTCTTTTTACCGGCGCTTCCAGCCCAAAGGTAGTCGCCGCGATCAATTCAAGTTTCATTGTCTGACGATGATTATGCTTTCTGAAGGTACCAGCCTACAGATAAGGCTCCCTCTTGTTGAGATAGGTGCTCTTGAGGCTGTCCAGCTCATTGAGGGCCTTGCCTGTGCCTATGGCCACACAGGACTTGGGGTCTTCGGCGATGATGACCTTGATACCGGTCCTGTCCTCTATCCTCTTGTCAATACCGTAGAGCAGGGCTCCTCCTCCTGTGACTACGATGCCCGAATTGCTTATGTCGGCTGCCAGTTCAGGCGGCGTGCGCTCAAGCACATTGTGTACGGTCTCGCAGATCTCGTGGAGAGGTTCGTCCAGAGCGTCCATGATCTCCTCGGAAGTTACCTCTACGCTCTTAGGAAGTCCCGTTACCAGGTCACGCCCACGGCATTCCCGGCTGATGACTTCTTCTCTCGGAAAAGCAGTTCCGATGGTCATCTTCAGTTCTTCGGCTGTACGCTCACCTATATATAATTTGTGGGCTTTTCTCATATATTTTACGATGGCTTCGTCAAACTTGTCTCCGGCCATCTTGACTGATGAGCTGGCAACGATACCGCCCAGAGAGATAACGGCAATATCGGTGGTACCTCCGCCTATGTCTATTACCATCACCCCGTCCGGTTTGCTGATGTCGATACCGGCTCCGATGGCTGCGGCCACCGGCTCTTCCATGAGGAATACATCTTTGCCGCCGGCCTGCTCGGCTGCTTCACGAACAGCTCTCTTTTCTACTTCTGTAACTCCGCTGGGCACGCATACCATGATCCTCGGCTTGAAGAATCTGCCGCTGCCGCAGGTCTTTCTGATGAAATATTTGAGCATCCTTTCGGTAATATCGTAGTCGGATACCACGCCGTCTCTGAGAGGCCTGATAGCCACGATGTTGGCAGGGGTCCTGCCCAGCATCTGACGGGCTTCTTCCCCTACAGCCAGGATCTCGTCTGTATCGTTGTTGATGGCCACTACCGAAGGCTCATTCAATACTATTCCCTTGCCTTTTATATATACCAGTACGTTTGCCGTACCCAGATCGATGCCAACTTCACTTGCAAATGCCATTGCTGATCTCCTTTTCTTTTATTAAATATGTAAACTTCGCCTATATTATTATTTACACTTCTCTCAACATTATATATAAATTTCCGTTTTTTTTCAATTTGTTTAGGCGAATTGTATGTGAAAATTTAATAATATTTTCCATGACGGGAAAAATACTGAAAGGAGGTGATGAGATGAACGAGCATTATACCAAGCTCTCTCCCATAGACATGGAGATCCTTTCCGAAGCGGAAAAGAAACTGGCAAGCTCCACCGGCAAGACCGTGGCTCTGGTGGCTTTTGACGCAGAGGAATACGAGAAATACTGAGTTTTCGGGTTTGCGATGCGCTGCGGGTCTGCGGGAAATAAAAAAGCCGCCCCGCAGGGCGGCCCGGATATAGCTGCATTTAACTACATCTTCTTGTTGCCTTCGACGAATCTCTTGATCTTCTTGCTGGTGTTTTTTTCAAATTCTTCCCGGCGTACAGAGATCTTCTTGATCTTCTTGAACAGAGGCAGGTCTGCGTTGATCCTGTCCACTTCTTTCCAGAGCAGTTCCTTGATCGCTTCATCGTCCTTGGCCTTTTCCTCACCGATGGCTTCGGCCACCTCCTCTTCGTCCGGTCTGATGGACGCCACAATTGTGATGTCGCCCTTTTCATCATCAGCTCCCCATACCATGGACTCAGCCACATACGGGCTCTTGGAAAGGAGATATTCCAGCTCTTCCGGGAACACATTCTTACCATTGGAGGCGATGATGACATTCTTCTTGCGGCCCGTGATATAGATAAAGTCCTCTTCATCGGTATATCCCTGGTCACCCGTATAGAACCAGCCGTCCTTGATGACCTTGGCTGTTTCTTCAGGATTCTTGTAATACCCCAGCATCACATTGTCGCCTTTGAGGCAGATCTCTCCGATGCCGTCTTCATCCTTGTCGGCGATCTTCACCTGCATACCCGGCAATATATGGCCCACGGAAGCGTTCCTCATGTACTTGTGCTGATCCGGGTTGAGGGCGCCCATCGGAGCACATTCGCTGAGACCGTAACCCTGCACGGCGATAAAGCCCAGATCATTGAAGAACTGAAGGATGGCCGGATCGATGGCGGCTCCGCCGGAAATTATGACCCTGAGTCTGCCGCCAAACACCTTATATACATCCTTGAGGAATTTTTTGTTCAGGTCAAATCCAAGCTTCTTGGTAAACTTGTTGATGGCCATCACCTTCTTTACGGCTGATTCCTTGCCCTGCTTCTTGATGTTCTTCCATATGGTCTTATACAGAGCCTCGAATATGGCCGGAACGCCCAGGAACATGGTCGGGCGGACTTCGCTCAGATTCTTCACGATATATTTGAGTCCCTCGCAGTAGGCGATGGCAGCTCCCTTATAGAGCGGCATCAGGAAACCGCAGGTACCCTCGTAGGTATGATGTATCGGCAATACCGAAAAGAAGATATCCCATGTGTTTACATTGAGGATGGTCGGAGCTATCATCAGGTCGAAGCAGATGTTCTTGTGAGAAAGCATGACGCCTTTGGCGATACCGGTGGTGCCGGAAGTGAAGAGCAGTTCGCTCATCTCATCGTAGGCTATTTCCGCATCTACGAAAGATCTGTCTCCGCCGTCCATCAGGCTCTTTCCTTCGGCGATGAGACCGCTCCAGGTGAGCATATCCTCAAACTCCTTGTGTCCGTTGAGTTTGATGAGAAGTTCTATGGAAGTATCTCCGGATCCCTTCATTTCCTTAAAGGTTTCGGCATATTTTTCTGTGAACATCACGGCCGAAACTTCAGCCTCTATGCAGAGCTGCTTCAGTTCACCTGCTCCCAGTTCCTTATCAAGAGGCACCACGACCCCGGTGCCGCATATAACTGCCAGATAGCTGGTAGCCCACTGGTAGCAGTTTTCTCCGATGACGGCTATCCTCTTGCCCTTGAGTCCCCTGTTTACGAGGGCTGTCCCCAGGGAGTTCACCGTATCGAAAGCTTCGTTATATGTTATGCTCTTGAACGGTTCATTCTTTTCAAAACGCTGCATAAAAGCCACATTATCGCCGTAAAGCTCTACGCTGGTAGTCAGCATGTGCTTGATGTCGGTTATGGGACGGCTGGTCCTGTATACCACATATTTGTCAGTGCTGTTGTTCAGGTCATCCACGACCTTTTGCGCCCAGGCCATCTTATCCCGGTTTATATTTTCATTATCCATGGTATATGTTTACCTCCAAAAAATTATTGTTTGCAGTCATGTAGTATTCAATACAAGATTACCATGTATTCACAACAATGTCAATCTTTACATTGGCTCAAAGCCGTGCTACAATGGGTTTTGACAACAATGGACCAAGGCAGGTTACAAGCACTATGAACAGCACCAATATTGAAGAAAAGAAAGCAAGAGGTGAAGATCTTATCCCCAGATGGAACTTTCTGCCATCTGTTGATCTTTATATGGATCAGGTCATAGCCTATGTCAATTCGGAGCTTGGCGATTTTTTTAACCGCCTGGGCTGCCAGCCGCTGACCAAAAGCATGGTAAACAACTATGTCAAAGCAAAGATAGTTGCACCTCCGGTAAACAAAAAATACGACCGCATATCCATGGCCATGATAATAGTCGTATATCTGCTCAAGACATGTTTTTCCACCGAAGAAGTCAGACTGCTGCTCCGTATGGGCATGGACCTTCCGGACCATGCCACCACATATAACAGGTTCTGTGAAGCAGTAGAAAATGCCCTCTATTCGGTATTCAGCGGTCACATCCATGTGGATGAAGTTGCCGAATCAGGCCGGGAACGCCGTTACCTGATGGACAACTTTGCTCTGGCTTTTGCTTGCAAGGCATATGTTCAAAAGACATTTATATCTATCACCGAATGATCTCCAAAGTCCAGGATCTGTCCGGTCCTGTACCTCAGCTGCCGTTTAAAGACAGGTCCGCCGACAGCGATGGTATGATACTCGCCGTTTTCTCCGCAGGCATCTGCGCCATATGCCTTTATGGCCGCCGCAGTCTCTGAACCTATAAACCTCCCCAGCAGATTTCTGGGGAGTATTTTGTTATTTATGGCCTTGATGATGCATTTATATCCTGCCCTTTCGATCTGCCTGACAACTTCTTCCCTTTCCATGTGCCAGAGGGGGAATTCCCACCGCAGTCCCGTGTTCAGGCAGCGGTCCTGACTCCACTTTCTGTTTCCTTCAATATCTATATCGCCAAAGCAGGCCGCTTCAGCCCCCAATTTCCTGGCTTCCATGAGTCCGGCCTCAAATTTGAGATGGTATTCCTCTCCCTTTGCCGGACAGAGTATCATTGGTATGCCAAGGGCTTCCGAAAATTCGTCAAGGAGCTTTTCATCGGCGCCGTGAAAATATGATCTTCCTGCATCAATATTGACCATTACAAGAAGGGCCACCGGTTCGTGGCCCATTTCTATCATCTTATGCAAAGCAAGGGTACTGTCCTTGCCGCAGCTATATGACATGACAAATTTCAATATTCCTACCTCTGTTCCATCTACAGGAGCATCCTGTCATTGTCTATGCTGAACTTTTCCACCAGCTTTTCGACCGTCATCTGCTCCCTCTCGACTCCCTGTATGTCCATGGCTATCCTGCCGTTCTGCATGAGTATGGTCCTGTTGCCGTATGTCAGGGCATTACCCATGTTATGAGTTATCATCAGGGTACACATGCCCTTTCTTTCAGAAAATTGCCTTGTAAGGTTAAGGACCTTTTCAGCCGCAGAAGGGTCCAACGCTGCCGTATGCTCATCAAGGAGCAGGACTTTCGGATCGGCTATCACAGCCATGAACAATGTCAGAGCCTGTCTCTGCCCTCCCGAAAGGAGCTTGACTTTCTGGGTCATCTTGTCCTCAAGGCCCATACCCAGTACCGCAAGCCTTTCGCGGAAAGCCTGCCTGTCAGCCTTTGTGATCCCCGGCTGCAGGCCCCGTGGCTTATTCTTTGCGGCAGCTATTGCCAGGTTTTCTTCTATGGTCATATCGAATGCCGTTCCTTTCAGAGGATCCTGAAAGACTCTTCCCATGTACCTCGCCCTCTTGTATTCCGGCAGTTTTGTTATATCATTTCCGTCTAATATTATGTTGCCTCTGTCCACCGGAAAAACTCCTGCTATGGCGTTTAGAAGAGTTGATTTGCCTGCGCCGTTGTTTCCTATGACAGTCACAAAATCTCCATCGGAAAGTTCGAGTGTCAGATCGGAAATGGCTGTTTTTTCATTTATCGTGCCTTCCCCAAAGATCTTGGTCATATTATGAATTTGAAGCAGCTTTTCCATTCTGACGCCTCCTTTTTCTTATCTTTGCGCCTTTTTCTCCCAGGATTCCAAGATAAAGGGCGACGGCAACTATTACTGCCGATACCAGTTTCAGGTCGCTTGATTCCATTCCAAGATACAGAGCCTCGGAAATTATCACTCTGTATAATACGGCTCCCAGGGCAGCCGCTATGAGACGGCGGAGCAGTCCGCTTGTTCCAAACACAACTTCTCCCAGTATAACCGAAGCAAGTCCTATGACCATCATGCCGGTCCCGCTGTTTATGTCAGCAAATCCCTGGTTCTGGGCAAGCATGCCTCCTGCAAGACCCACAAGGCCGTTGGATATGGCAAATCCCATTACTTTCATGCTGTCTCCGGATACCCCGGCTGCCCTGACCATTTCTTCATTGTCTCCTGTCGCCCGGAAAACGAATCCCAGCCTGGTCTGTAAAAACATGTACAAAATGGCGATGACTGCAGCCAGCATTATCACCCCCAGGATGATGCCGGCATATCGCTCCGGAAATATATCTTCCGCCCGGTCATATATGGTCTGGCTCTGTGTCAGAGGCACATTGGGCGTCTTGCCCATGATGCGCAGGTTTATGGAATAAGACGCCAGCATTACGAGTATCCCGGCCAGTATGGCCTGTATCTTCAATTTTGTATGAAGTATCCCTGTTATCAGTCCGGCTATGGCACCGGTGACCGCTGCACCCAAAAGGCTCAGAAATGGATCCGCCCCTGCCGAGCACATGACCGCTGATGTCGCCATTCCTGTAACGATAGAACCGTCCACAGTAAGGTCCGGCATGTTAAGTGTCCTGAAAGAAAGGAAGATCCCAAGTGCCAGTACCGCATATATAGTTCCCAGTTCGATGGCTCCTAGAAAAGCCGTCATAGTCATCATAAACTCATTACTCCTTTTTTACTGTTCCAGCATGTTCCTGTCCAGTATTTCCTGTGATATTTCAAGTCCGAGGGCATCGGCCGTGTCAGTGTTGATATAAACGCTCATCTCGGACATCTTCCTCACCGGCATGGAAGCAGTGTCTGCTCCTTCAAGCACATCGGCTATCATGGCGGCAGTCTCTCTGCCCAGCACTGTGTAATCTATCCCGTATGTGGCAAGACCGCCGTCGGTCACCATTGAATCGGCGCTCACATAAAATGGCACGCCTGCGCTGTTGAAAGTATCCGTAGCCACTGCCATTGAAGATGCTACCGTATTGTCTATAGGGGAAAACACAATGTCCGCCCTGTCAGCCAGATACTGGGCAGCCTGCTGCACCTCGCTTGTGTTGGTAACGGTAGATTCTATGACTTCAAAGCCATTGGCCGCACCATATTCTTTCAGGTCGTTTATAACTGATACTGAGTTTGGTTCTCCCAGATTGTAAAGGGCGCCGATGGTATGGAATCCCGGAGTGATCTCCTGAGCCAGGTCCATTATATCAGAGGCTGAGACTTCATCAGAAGTTCCCGTAACATTTCCTCCGGGAGCCTCAAGGCTGTCCACCAGTCCTGCACCCACCGGATCCGTTATGGCTGCGAATATGATAGGTATATCTGTGGTTTCTGCCAGAGATGCCTGCGCCGCATTGGTGGCGATAGCCACTATCACATCACACTCTTCTCCTACAAAGGTCTGCGCGATATTCTGCATGGTCGTCATGTCATTCTGGCCGTTCTGATATATTATCTCTATGTTTTCACCATCTACATAGCCTTCTTCTTCAAGGCCTTCTATGATGCTCTCTCTTATGGTGTTCAGCGACGGATGTTCCATCATCTGTATTATGCCGATCTTAAAAGTGTCCTCTCCGCCTGCGGCGCTTCCGCTGTCATCGGAGCAGCCTGTTAACATTGTCAGAGACATGGCCAATATAAGCAATAAGGTCAGTAGTTTTTTCTTTTTTTCTTCCTCCTGTCATCTTTGCCGCATATAGGCGGCCATTTGTGCTTCCGGCGCATCTTTCTGCCGGAAAATATCAGTCATCGAGTGTCTCTGCAAAAAATAAACCCTGTCCTCGTTCAAGGACAGGGTATCAGCCTGCGGTACCACCTTGTTTGGTCTAAAAGACCCACCTCTTGCAGAGTGCCGTCACACTCCTTTCCACTGACGCAGGAATCTCGTCTCAGATACTCGGCTTTGATGTGCCGGGCGATCATGCCCCGGCCTTCAGCCTTTCCCCTCGCCCTCGGGAGCCCATTGTTCCGACCCGTTGCCTGTCCGGCTTCCACCGCCCCGGATTCGCTGTAAGTCCTGCGATCGGTTTTACTTCTCCGTCAAAGGTTTAGATATGAAATTTATATTGTGAGTTTAGCACCGGTTGATGGGTTTGTCAACTGTTTTTTACCGGAAGCTGTATGTCTTGTACCCAATGATCGTCTCCGTGTAATTTCTTCGGAAAATTTTTGTGGTGGAAAACCGCTGTCGTGATATAATAGATATGATATAAGAAAACAGGAGGTCAGCCATGTATATAAGGCCAGCTCATAACGATGATCTGCAAACTATCTTCGATATAGAACGAAATACTTTTCCTCCTCAGGAAGCGGCCTGTCTGGAAACCTTCGCATACAGGCTGAAAAATTTTCCTGAATGCTTTTTTGTTGCAGAAAACGATGAAGGTATTATCGTTGCTTTCCTGTCAGGCCGCCCAGCCCTGAGACTGACGGGGCAAGGCGTTACAGATGACATGTACGAAAATGTCCAGCTCCCCTCAGGCGACACTTTTGTCATCCTGTCGGTCAACACACGGCCTGATTTTCAAAATATGGGCTACGCTTCAGGATTGCTCTCTCACGCCGCCTGCGCCGCAAAAAAGCTTGGCTGCCGCCGCATGCTCCTTGCCTGCAAAGAAGAAAAACTCTCCTTTTACGGCAGGGCCGGTTATGTCAGCACAGGTGTTTCCGATTCCTGCCACGGCGGAGCTGTCTGGTATGATATGACTATGGATCTGTGATCACACTCTCATCAAATTAACATCATATTTTGCAAGGGACCGCATATATTGTCTTAACGAACAAATAAGGAGCGTGTGTCTTGCAATGAAGGATTACATAGAAGAAAGAGTTTTGGAGTTAGCTCACTACATAATCGATACCAACTCAACGGTCAGAGCCGCGGCGAAAAAGTTCCGGGTGAGCAAGTCCACCGTACATAAAGATGTCACCGAAAGACTCCTTGAAATAAATCCCGGACTTGCTTCGGAGGTGAAAGAAGTTCTGGAAAATAACAAGGCGGAGCGCCACCTCAGAGGCGGCATGGCCACAAGAGAAAAATATAAATCCGTGAGAGAAAAATAAAAAACTGCCGCTCTCAGCGCTCCTGTCATGGAGCGCTGAGCAAGCGGCAGTTTTTTGTCATATATTTTTGATAGCCTCTGCAAGATCAGCCATGCTTGTCAGGCTGTTGACCTTTCCTCTGAAGGCGGCAGCGCCCTTAACCCCTTTCAGATACCAGCCCACATGTTTTCTCATCTCACGGACTGCGGCATATTCGCCCTTCAGTTCGGCAAGATCTTTCAGATGGCGCAGCATCATCGTCTTTTTTTCTTCTGCCGACGGTGGCTGAGGGATAGGTTCGCCTTTCCATGCCGCCAGGGCTTCACGGAATATCCACGGATTTCCCAGGGCGCCCCTTGCTATCATGACAAAATCGCAGCCCGTCTCTTTCATCATACGCACCGCCGAAGAGCCGTCTGTCACATCTCCGTTTCCTATGACGGGTATATCCACAGCTCTTTTTACAGCTGCGATCTGAGACCAGTCAGCTTTTCCGCTGTAATACTGTTCTCTGGTACGGCCGTGGACAGCTATTGCAGCTGCTCCGGCCGCCTCGACGGCATGTGCCGTCTCCACTGCATTGATGGACTTTTCGTCCCAGCCTATCCTTATCTTGGCGGTGACAGGAAGGTCAGAATTTTTTACCGCAGCAGAAACCACATGGTATATGAGATCCGGATCTTTCAGCAGGGCGGAACCTTCGCCGTTCTTTACGATCTTTGGCACAGGACAGCCCATGTTTATATCTATCATCACCCCGTCCTTTTTTGACAATTCTCTGGCCGCAAATGCTATCACCTCCGGCTCATGCCCGAATATCTGAATGGCCACCGGCCCCTCGTCCTTGTAAGTGTATAAGAGTTTTCCCGTATTCTTGTCGCCGTACCACATGCCTTTGGCGCTGACCATCTCACTGTATGTCAGCGCAGCTCCCTGTTCATGGCACAATCTCCTCATGGGAGCGTCTGTGATCCCTGCCAGCGGCGCAAGAAAAAAGGGATTATCCAGTATCAAGCTGCCTATGCGCAATCCTTTCATGGTCCTCCCTCTCTTTTCTTTTTTATTTTGAAGCGGCCTCCAGCCTCTGGAGGGCCAGGGCGATGGTAAGCCCCGGAATCACACGGTTTCCGGTTATCTCAGCGCCCAGCATCTCGTTTATCTTTTTGAGCCGGTATTGTACCGTATTGGTATGTATCCCCATGAACTCAGCGGTCTTGGAGCTGTTCATCCCGGCGTCCAGGACAAATGTTTCCAGCGTATCAAGAAGCTGTTTTGACTTATTGTCGCTTTCTTTGCGAAAAGCCATCATCAGATCGGTGTAATTCTTTTTCAGATAGCCCCCCTGGATCTGTATGTTCACGCAGTTGCTGACAAGGGTCAGCTCATACTTGGTAAAGACTCTCTTATATGGGAAAATGCTCCCGGCAAAGTCCCATGTCTCGTTTATCATGTGGAATCCATGGCAGGCACCCTCTATGGCATCCATCCCCGTCACATGAAATATCCTAACATGCTTATCCTCTTTAAGATCATTGAAAAGCTGCAGACAGACGGACTTATCACCTGTCTCGCTGTCTTTGGAAGCGTCACTGCCCCTTAGTATAACTCCATAAGTCTCATCGTCCTCGCTGATCCTGATGATCTTCAGAACGCCTCTTTCTTCATAGCCGTCTATAACGCTGTCCCAGCGCGGCCCGTCAGCTCCTCTGGCATAAAATACAGAAAGTATATCCTGCGGCGAGATCCCCACTTCATCCTTTAAGGAATAGGCCAGACTCCTGTTTTCCCTGATGAGCGCTCTCAGAAATTCCGCTTTCGCATCTCTTTCCGGAGTAAATTTCCACATCCCTATGGCCAGTTCTATTATCTCGGCCAGCTTTGTTATCTCGCCCGGCGAATAATTATCCTCGTTGTCCACGATCAGCAGAAAATATTTTTCTCCGTCTATCTTGACATTGCCCCAGTAAGTCTGTACTCCCTCTATCTCTATCTGGCTGTATACCCGGCCCAGGTTGGCGGCAGTTTCTCTGCCGCGTCTTATGGCCTCGTCTATTGCAAGCCTGTGCCGCGTTTCCACGGCAAAGATAGGATTAAAATCCTCGCTGAGGAGCACTACCTGAAACTCATTGCTTATGGCAGCCTCTTTCAGCGCCTGCCTGAAACCTGCATGCTTTTCAAAGTTAAGAAGATGGTATATCGTATTGTTTATCAGACTGTTCTTAAAGTTGTCACCATACAGAGCCTGCTCCATCACCTGGTCTATGACTTCGGCGTAGTCCCTGTCTCCCGGCAGTATCATAAGGGGAAGGCCTGCTTCCTGAGCAATGTCTGCCACCTCTTTATAGCTGTGAGCATCAGAAGCATTTCCACGCTGAAATATGACCACACCGGCCACATTTCCCCGTGCCAGTTCTTTTACCGTTTCCTTCTGAGCAGATACATCCTCTCGCATTCCGGAAAATGATGTAAGTACCAGTTCCTCTGCCCTGGCATTATATAATATGGCCTCACGGACAGTAAGGGCATCCATTACGGATACCCTTTTAACGCGGTTGTCCAGGTTTTTCTCACCGGCAACCACGACGCATTGCCTGAAAGCCTCAAGGGCCAGACAATCTCTAATCGTCGCTTTCATCTTTTTTCACTTTCCCATCATCGGCGGCGCTGTTTTCATCTGATCCGCTGTCATCAGCCGGGCTTTCGTCCTCGTCCATGTAGTCAGTATCGTACTTCTCCAGCTCGGCTTTGAGGCGTTCTTCTTCCTCTCTGCGGAGTCTTTCGCTTTCGGCCGCTTCTTCCGCATCCCTGGCCTTCTTGACTTCGGTGCTTTCCCGCACCTGTTCAGCCAGGCCTTCTGCACTGACCTTTCCGGTAAACAGAGCTTCAAACTGCTCTCCGTCAATGGTCTCTACCAGCAGCAGAGCCTCTGCCACCCTTGTGAGTATATCCATATTTTCCTTGAGCAGCCTTTCTGCTTCCGCATAGGCATCGCTGATTATCTTCTTTACTTCATCGTCTATCTCGCGAGCCACTTCATCAGAGTAGTTCTTGTGGGTAGTAAAATCATTGCCCAGGAACACTTCTTCCGAATTGCTGTAGTTTACAGTACCGATCCGCTCGCTGAAACCATATTTTGTCACCATATCCCTGGCAATATCGGTAGCCCGCTGGATATCATTGCTGGCGCCTGTGCTTATATCATCCAGCGTCAGGGATTCGGCCACACGGCCGCCCAGCAGATGGACGATGGCGTTCTTCATGCCGTTCCTGGTCTCGTAATTTTTATCTTCCTTAGGCAAAGTCATGGTAAATCCGCCGGCTCTGCCTCTCGGTATTATGGTAACCTGGTGTACCGGATCGCTGTCAGGTATGCACCTTGCCACCACAGCATGCCCTGCTTCATGATAAGCTGTCAGTTTCTTCTCTTTTGCGCTTATGACGCGGCTCTTCTTTTCAGGACCTGCGATCACCTTGGTTATAGCTTCCTCGATCTCTTCCATCCTGATGAAGCGTCCGTTTCTCCTGGCGGTTATCAATGACGCCTCGTTGAGCAGGTTTTCTATGTCGGCAGGAGTGAATCCCGGAGTACGCCTGGCCAGTATGGCCGGTGTAACATCGTCCGCCAGCGGCTTATTGCGGCTGTGGATCTTGAAGATCTCCTCACGGCCTTTGATATCAGGCACTCCGATCACGATCTGCCTGTCAAATCTTCCCGGTCTGAGCAGTGCAGGATCCAGGATGTCCGGCCTGTTGGTGGCCGCAAGGATGATGATCCCTGAATTTTCTCCGAATCCGTCCATTTCCACAAGGAGCTGATTGAGGGTCTGCTCCCTTTCATCATGTCCGCCGCCTATACCGGCTCCCCTCTTGCGTCCTACTGCATCTATCTCGTCTATGAAGATTATGCACGGAGCATTTTTCTTGGCCTGTTCAAACAGGTCTCTCACTCTGGAGGCTCCTACGCCGACAAACATCTCCACAAAGTCGGAACCGCTTATTGTGAAGAAAGGCACTCCCGCTTCACCTGCGGTCGCTTTGGACACATATGTCTTTCCTGTTCCCGGAGGGCCAACCAGTAATATGCCTTTTGGTATCCTTGCTCCAAGGTCCTGGTATTTTCTTGGGTATTTAAGGAAATCAACAACTTCTTCCAGTTCCTGTTTTTCCTCATCAAGGCCGGCCACATCGGCAAATGTGACCTTCTTCTCGTTGCCTTTTACCATTTTGGCTCTGGATTTGGCAAACTGGAAAGCTTTGCCGTTTCCGTTCTGAGACATCATAAAGTATATGAGGAATATGATCGCTCCCGCCGCAAAAAGGGAAGGCAATATGCTCAATATGACTGATCCGGTATTGTTCGGCTCGTCTGTCTCATATGTCAATGTTCCCGCTTCTATCTGCGGAAAGATATATTGTTCACTTATTATGCTCAGCTCCACCACAGAGTTTGCATAAGCATAGACGGTTTCCGTCTCGCTAAGCTTACCTGTGAGCCTGGTGTCTGTAACATTGATCTCGCTTATGGCTTCATTCTGGAGGTACTGTACAAATTGGGACAAAGGCACTTCTCTGACCTGTACCGCCTGAGAATCGTTCATACCCCTGTAAGCCGTGGCTGCAACCAAGACTACGGCAAAAATTATCACATAGATGATGATATTTTTGGTAAATCTTTTCACGATTTTCCCCTTTCATAAGTTTGTTTCATTCTACAAATAGACTGTTGTATTGTATCACATAAATCACAATTTTTCAAGGACAATTACTCGGTCTGTTTTTTTGCCGTCCACCTTGAAATCTGCGGAAAATCTGCCTTTTCGCACAAGCTGCTGTGAGGTGAAATATGCCGAAGGCAGTATCCAGAGCACATCGCTGCCCCGTGCCAGCAAGAATATCCGGTCTCTGTAAGCCTTGGGCACCTTCTCGTCTATGAACAGATCTTTTATCTTTTTGGTGCCTTTTCCTATGCTTATCCTGTCTCCCGGCAGCCGGGTCCTTATCTGGAGCTCTTGCGGATCAACCCCTTGAAAAGCTCCGTAAACAGCCCCTCTCCCATCCGCTTCCCGGCGGTAGGTTTCAAACTGCCCGAAAGTCATCTGCTCCATATGCCACCTTTCCTGTCCTTCCTGCTGTCTGCCGGCCATACTTTGCATCTTGTCCTCCGGTGACGGATCCTCTTTTTTTGCCGCTGAAAATACCAGCCTGTCATATTCCCTGGATACGGTGATATTGCCGCTCAGTGAAAAGGATGCAGACGGGCTTTCGGAAAGACGGATGTTTTCTATGGCTTCCGCTTGATTATAAGACATATTTTGTCCCATACCTATTTGTTCCAATGCTGTAGTATATACTCGTTTTCTGACGGCTCTGTGAAGGCCTTGCAAAGGTTTGAGCCTCAGGGCCAGACTTTTTTCTTCACTGATCCCGGCTCCGGAGTTATCCTTGTCCGGCAGCGCCATACGAAATGCCTTTTCCGCTTCTTCCCTGAGAAAATCCCTGTCTTCGGCCGCTATCCGGCTGAGGCGGTTAAGTGAATCTGTGAAGTTTTCGTTGAAATTCTGTTCTATATATGGAATGAGCAGATTGCGTATCTTGTTCCGGGTATACAAGTTCTCACTGTTGGTATGGTCTATCTGCGGGCTGAGTTCTTTCTCCCTGCAGTACTCCTCGATCTCTCGGCGGCTGATATCCAGAAGCGGCCTGACGATCATGAAGCCCGACCCGTCCGGTCTCTTATATGGGATGCCTGCAAGGCCGTCGGTCCCTGTCCCTCTTATGATCCTGAACAGCACCGTCTCTGCATTGTCATTGGCGTTATGAGCCAGCGCTATGGTGATCTTGTCCCTTTCTATACCCCTGTCAGCCAGAGATGCGGCGACACTGGAAAAGGCATCATACCTGGCTTTGCGCCCTGCTTCTTCAGATGTCATCTTCAGACTTGCCGCCATCTGGCCGCAGTCCGTTTTAAAGGTGAAACATGGCACATCCGACTGTTGACACAGATTTTCTACATATGCCTGGTCCTCATCAGCCGCCACGGGCCTGAGACAGTGGTTGACATGTACGGCGTAAAGATGTATGTCCGTGTCTTTTGCGATCTCTTTGAGCACATCAAAAAGGCATACCGAATCGGGGCCTCCCGAAAGCCCGATAACGATATGGGCATCTTCTGCGAACATCCGATGTTTCTCTATGGTCTGCGCTATTTTTTCTTTCAGTTTCTGTGACATGTCCTGCACCTTTTCATTATTGGATACCCTGGATTGACCATCGTATGTGCTGAGTATATGTGATGCAGCATACCCTGCAGATCCTTCTGCGCTTTACAGTATCTTTGCTATCACCACCGTACAGTCATCTGCATTGGTACGGGAACTGCGGGCCAGCGCCTTTGCAGCTATCTTTTCGGCCAGTATCCGCGGTCCCGTCTGCTCTGTTTCTTCTGATGAGAGCATCTGCTCCAGCCAGCAGGCGGCCATGTCGCTCCTGTCGGCTTCTGTTATGCCGTCAGAAACCATTGCAAGGATGTCTCCGGGCCGCAGTTTCAGCGATATGTGAGCGGGTCCGGCCTGAGAAATGATACCGATGGGCAGTGCAGCCCGCTGTATCCTTTTCACATGTCCGTCCCTTACAAGGAATGATGTGGCCGCTCCCATTTTATAAAAATGACAGTGTCCTGTCTGTTTGTTTATTATGGTCAGGTCAATGGTCGCAAAGTTTTCATCGCTGCCGCTGCGGCGTATCATATACCTGTTGAGTTCCCTGATGGCTGCTGTCGCCGGCGTTCCTTCCCTGAGCGCCTTTCGCAGCCGCCTGATGGCCGTCCTGCTCTCCGCCGCCGCCTTCATCCCCTGCCCCATTCCGTCCGA
>ULUX01026648.1_pt1 | contig 72640 bp, 73 predicted proteins | sample 1958961 | NCBI WGS metagenome assembly ULUX01 (sample SAMEA4835773, study PRJEB28245) | human gut metagenome | biome: gut microbiome; material: fecal sample | place: Denmark | collected 2008 | reverse complement strand
AGTGTAAATCCAACATTTAAGTGTAGTAATAGTAATGATTTATATACGAGTTTATCAAGTAGTAAAGGAAATAGGAAATTAAGCAATCCAATAGGATTAATAACCGCTGATGAAGTAATAATGGGTGGATTACCATGGAATGGAACTACAGCAAGTAATTATTTATATACAGGTCAAGCTTATTGGACTATGACTCCGTATCGCGTTGACTCTCTCGGTGGTGTTGATGTGTTCAGTGTGGATTCGACTGGCGCTCTCCACAGCAGCTTTGTGGATAGCATGTTCGGTGTGCGTCCAGTAATAAATCTTTCGGCTGATGTAAAAGTAACAGGAAGCGGAACAGCAGGGGATCCATTTGTAGTTTTATAAACTACAAATGATAGTGAACACTCGTAGTAAGTGTAGCAATGTTGTGATACAAAATGACTTTTCATTTTGATAATCAAACTGTGTATTTAATTGGATTTTGTAAATATTTTAAAGTCTCAATAATGAACGGGTAAATAGATAAATTGCCATGAAGTCCAGGAGGGAGAATGGCAATGGAAAGAAATGGAGTAATAAGATTCGAAAGAAAAATATTTTAAAGTTAAGAATAAATATAAAAGATTTTATTGTTTTGATTAAATCTGGAAGTTTTTGGAATGTTTTTTATAGTGATGCTTTTCTCATTCACATCATTATGGGATATTCAGTTAAAAATAATAGAGTGGGTTTTCCTTCTAAAGTTTTATCTAAAGTCTTAAATAAGGTTAGCGCTCTAAATATAAATTATATATTAGTATATGAGTTAGATAATATTGTCAAATATGAGTATTTATCTAATTTATATACTTTTTATTTGTATAATTATAGGAAAGATATTGAACTTAAAAGATATAGCTGATATTATATTGTAGAGGTTGTATTTATGAAAAGATTTGTAATTATTTTAAGCGTATTATTATTAGTTGGTTGTGGTAATAAAGTTAGTGATGAGATTCCTAAAGGTGCTTTTATTGATTTGAAGTTAGAAGATATAGAAGTATTTGAAGAAATGTATGTTACTGATTTAGTTCATGATACCAATGTTAAAATTGAAGATTATAAATTAGATACAGATGTGATTGGTGAAAAAGATATTGAATTTTATTATACTTATGAGGGTAAGAAATATATTTATCAGACTACTATTCAAGTTGTTGATACTGTGGAACCTAAGATATTTGGAAGTAGTTCTAAAACAGTTAAAGTGGGTTATGAGGGCAATCTATGTAATAGTGTAACTTATGGGGATAATTATGATGGACAACCAGAGTGTCATGTAGAAGGGGATTATGATTTTAATAAGGTTGGAAAATATAATATTGAAATTGTTGTTACTGATGTAAGCGGAAATAGTACAAATTATAAAATGACTTTAAATGTAGTAGATGAGATAAAGTCTAATAATAATAGTGGTGGTGGTAGTAGTAAACTTCAATTTAGTGATGCTTATGAGAGATATAAAACTGATTCTACCGAACTTGGTATTGATGTTTCTGAGTGGCAGGGTGATGTTGATTATGAGAAAGTTAAAGAAGCAGGAGTAACGTTTGTTATGATGCGTATTGGAGTTAAACTTGACAGCGGTGAAGAACCGGCTTTAGACAAACAATTTTTAAATAATATTAAGAATGCTAAGGAAGCTGGATTAAAAGTTGGTGTTTATGTTTACAGTAAAGCTTTATCTAGTGAGGAAGCAATAGAAGAAGCTGAGTGGGTAATAGAACAATTAGATGGAGAGAGTTTGGATTTGCCAATTGTGTTTGATTGGGAGATATGGAGTAATTGGAATAGTTATCATCTGTCTTTTCATGAATTAAATAAAATGGCTCATTCTTTCGTGGAAACTGTAGAGGAAAAGGGTTATGAAGGAATGCTTTATGGTAGTAAGTTTTATTTAGAAAATTTTTGGGACGATGAAGATTTTGAACATATTTGGCTTGCTCATTATGCCAGTGAAACTAGTTATGAGGAATATATGATGTGGCAATTTAGTAATGTAGGTAGAATTGATGGAATTTATGGTGATGTTGATTTAAATGTGATGGTTGTAGATTAACTTTATTTATTAAGAAAATAATGTAAAAAAGCTTGTGTTTTGGGAACTTTTGTGATAATATCAATATTGCAAAAGTTTTTTTTGCATAAGTTTTAGTATGTGGGAGGGAATGCGGATTTGCCCTAGACCACTACCTTGAAAATATTAATTATTAGGAGGTGTTTTCATGGCAAAAGAAATCACAAGAAGAATTAAACTTCAAATTGAAGCAGGAAAAGCTACACCAGCTCCACCAGTTGGTACTGTTTTAGGTCCAGCAGGTGTTAATTTACAAGAGTTCTGTACAAAATTTAATGATGCAACTAGAGATAAAATGGGTGATGTAGTTCCTTGTGAGATTACTGTTTATGATGATAGAAGTTTTGATTTCGTTTTAAAAACTCCACCAGCAGCATTTTTACTTAAGAAAGCTGCTAAGATTCAGAAAGGTTCAACTAAAGGTGCTAATGAAATTGCTGCAACTATTACGAAAGATGAATTACGTAAGATTGCAGAGACCAAATTACCTGATTTAAATGCTTATGATGTAGAAGCTGCAATGAATATCATTGAAGGTACTGCTCGTAATATGGGTATTGCTGTTAAAGGCTTAAATGATAAAGAATTAGCAGAACAAGCTGCAGAAGCTCGTAAAGAAGAAGCAGAAATGGCAAAACGTGATGCTGAACTTGCTGAAATGGAAGCAGAAGTAAAAGAATTTAATGCTGATGTTCCAGTTGTTGGAGAAGAAGAAAAACAAGAAGAAGAAAATTAATTTAAATATATTGTTTACAAATCCGCTTTTAATAAACCACAGTTAGGAGGGAAATTATGAAAAAACACGGTAAGAAATATGTGGAAGCATCAAAGAAAATTGATAAAAGTAAGTTATATAGTTTAGAAGAAGCAATTTCTTTAGTTAAAGAAACAAGTGTTGCTAATTTTGACAGTACTGTTGAAGTTGCTATAAAACTTAATATTGATGCGAAGAAATCTGATCAAAATTTAAGAGGAAGTTTTGTTTTACCAAATGGTACTGGTAAGAAAAAAAGAGTCTTAGTTATTGCTAAAGGAGAAGCTGCTGCAAAAGCAAAAGAAGCTGGAGCAGACTTTGTTGGTGATAAAGATATGATTGATAAGATTTCTCAAGAAAACTGGTTTGAATATGATGTAATCGTTGCTACTCCAGATATGATGCCTGAACTTGGTAAAATTGGTAAAGTTTTAGGACCTAAAGGTTTAATGCCAAACCCTAAAACTGGTACGGTTACAACTGATGTTGTAAAAGCAATTGAAGATATCAATAAAGGTATGGTTAGTTATAAGAATGATTCTTATGGTAATATTCATACAATTATTGGTAAGGTATCATTTGATAATGATAAGTTAGCAGAAAATCTTAAATATGTCGTAACAAGTGTTGCTAAAGCTAAACCAGCTAGTGTTAAGGGTGTTTTTATTAATAATATTTCTATTACTAGTACAATGGGTCCTGGTGTTAGAGTAGATAAAAATTCTTTTGACATTTAATTAAAGTTATAATATAATACAAGTATAAAAAAGCGAACCAAAGACAGTAGGGAGGTAACTTTAATAATCCTACCGAGGGGAGACTTAAAAAACTTCTTTTTTAAGCTTCCCAAAAGGAAGCTTTTTTAAATATTTAAGGAGGAGAATATGGCAAGTAGCAAAATCTTAGAATCTAAGAAGTTAATTGTTAGTGAAATTACTGATAAGATTAAGAATAGCGAATCTGTTGTTTTATTTGAATATCAAGGTTTAACAGTAGCTGAGGTTAGCGAACTTAGAAAAAAACTTAGAGAAGCTCAAGGTGAAGTTCGAGTTTATAAGAATACTCTTTTAAAAAGAGCTTTAGATGACTTGAGTATTGATCTTAATGGTTTCTTAGAGGGACCAAATGCTATTATGTTTGGTGTTGAGTTACTTGAACCAATTAAAGTTATTGCTGAATTTGCAAAGAAACATGATAAAATGAAAATTCGTGTTGGTATCATTAATGGTGATGTTGCAGAATTAAGCGTAATTAATGAATATGCTTCTATTCCATCTTATGAAGGACTTTTAACACAACTTGCAGCTGGTATGATGGAACATGTAAGAAATTTAGCAATTGGTTTAAATATGTATGCCGAAAATTTAGAAAATTAGAAAGGATTGAGGAAAAATGGCAAAAATTACAAAAGATGAATTTATTAGTGCTTTAAAAGAAATGACTATTCTTGAAGTTAAAGAATTAGTTGATGCAATGAAAGAAGAATTTGGTGTTGATCCAAGTGCTGTTGCAGTAGCTGCTGCTCCTGCTGCAGTTGAAGAAGCTGGTTCAGCTAATAAAACAGTAGTTCTTAAGAATGCTGGTGGAAATAAAATTGCTGTTATCAAAATTATTAAAGAAATCACTGGTCTTGGATTAGTTGAGGCTAAAGGAATTGCTGATAATGGTGGTAACTTAAAAGAAAATATTCCTGCTGATGAAGCTGAAGCACTAAAGAAACAATTAGAAGAAGCTGGCGCAGAAGTAGAGCTAGTTTAATATTGGACCCTTTTGGGTCTTTTTATTTAGAAAAAATAATAAATTTCACTTGACAAAAATGCTTGGGGGGGGGGATATACTTATTGTAGGTGGTATTATGAATTATTATTTTTTAATAATGTTGTTTTGGGGAATTTTGGCATTGATGATTGGAATTGTTTTAAAAAATAAGACGATGAGATATAATTCCATTGCTTGTTTGAAAGAAGAAATTAAGATTTTAGAAGCGAAGATAACTTATAATAAAAGTAAAATTAATGCGGCAAATGAAATAGAGATTAATAATTTAATTTATGAGGATACTATTCGTGTTCAAAGTTTGGAAGATGAAATACAGTATAGAATTATTCATTATATGTTATTATTTGCTTTAATTATGTCTGTTGTTATTTATTTTATTTGGTTTTATAATTCTATTAGTTAAGAAAAAGATTGCTTTTTTTCTATTAAATAGGTATAATTGATAATAGGAGAGAAAGTATGAAGAAGAATATTAAAAAAGGTGATATTATAAAAATTGTTATTTTAGCTCTTATTATTATTTGGATTATTATTTTTTTCATTGATTATTTTAGGGCTAGACAATCTAAAACACCTATATTTTGTATATCAGAACAAACAAAAGAATATGATGATGGTACTGTTTATTCTTGTACAGGTCTTGGTTATAAGATGTATAAGTATGATCGAAGTAGTATCGATGCTAGTGTGGAATTTGGACCATTCTTTATTCAAGAAAGAACTGAGTAGTTCTTTTTTTTCGTTTCTATGTTATAATAGTTATTGTGGTGATGAATAATGATTCAGAATAAACATGGTTGGGGACTTAAAGAAATGTTAATTCTTTCGGGGATTTTAATGCTATTTTTGGTCATTGCTATTTATTATATTTATACTTTATATCAAAGTTTAGATATGGAAGTAGCATCTAACAATTATACTGAACTTGAAGAAAAATTAGAATATAATGCAAATATTTATTTGAAAGATTACTACGATAAAAATTTGAATAGTACAGGAGTTACTATTACAAGAAGTCTTCTTCGTACTTATGATTTAGATGTTGATTTAGAAGATAATAAAGGCAGAGCTTGCAGCGGTTATGTAATTGCTAAGAAAAGTCATGGTGAAGAGCAAATTGATGCTTATATATCTTGTCCTGATTATACAACTGACGGTTATGAAGATTGGAGAAGTTCATGAGAAAAACTAAGATTTTATTTATTATATGGGCTATTTTAGTTATAGTTATTGTTGGTTTACTTACAACTATGGGATTTATTTTGGAAAATAAAAATGAGAAATATCATGAATTAGAAGAAAAAATAGTAGAGAGTGCTACAAAATATATTACGGATCAAGTTATTTTGGAAGAGAATGAAAAAATTATTTTAGATGTTTTAAAATTAATCGAAGATGGTTATTTAGATTCATTAGATGTAGAAAATGATACATGTTCTGGTTATGTTATTGTTGAAAATAAAGGGACTTATGAGTATTCTCCTTTTATTACTTGTTCTCATTACACTACTCTTGATTATGATAAAAACAAATAAAAAAGATCGGATATTCGGTCTTTTATTCTGTTCTTAATGCTTCTACTGGGTCTTTTTTACTTGCCATTTTAGCAGGAATTAATCCAGCAATAACTGTTAATAAAATACTAATTATAACTAATATTATTGCTCCTATTAATGGTAGTTTGGCAATATGAGATACACCAGCTAAATTTTCAATAATGAGATTAATTGGAATATTTAATAATAGGGTTAAAATAATTCCTAACAATCCAGCACTTGCACCTATAATTAGAGTTTCAGCATTAAATACTCGAGATATATCTTTTTTGGATGCTCCAATACTTCTTAATATTCCTATTTCTTTTGTTCTTTCTAAAACGGAAATATAAGTAATAATACCAATCATAATGGATGATACAACCAAAGATATACTTACAAATCCCATTAGAACATAACTAATAATATCAATAATATTAGAAACACCACTCATCATTACTTCAATTATGTCGGTATAGCTGATTTTGTTTTCTTCCGTTGTATTATTGTTATATTCTGTGATTAAGTCTGATAAAGCTTCTTTTGAATCAAAGTCTTTGGCATATATGTTAATTGTGCTTGGTTTATCTAAATTTACAATCCCTAGTTTTTCTAAGTTAGATTCATAAGTTGCCTCTGCATTTTTTTGATAACTTGCTAAAACTTGAGATAATTCTTCTTGAGATAAACTTGCTAAATAAGCTTTTTGTTCTTTACTTAAGTTATTAACATCAAATTCTTCTTCACTAAATTCTTGGTTGGTAAAAATATTAATGTTTGGATTTGCTATTTGTTCTTTAGCAATCTCTGTTTTTTCTATTTCTTTAATTACATGTTTTGTTAAATCGGAAGTATATAATATTCCACCATAATTATTTGTACTAACTGTCTCTTCATTTGGTTTGATTATTCCTACTACTTCTAATTCTAAAGCATCGCTTAAAACTTTATTTATGTATTCTTCATTATTACTATTATCGATCCATAAGCCATTTTGTTTTGTATAATAGTCTGTATTTAGTAATACTTTAAATTTAAGATTTAATAATTCTTCATAGGTATAAGTTTGTTCTTCTAAATCTTTTACTTCTTCGCCTTTCATCATAGCTTCATAATTTTCAATTAGTTCATTACTATCTAATAATCCAATAGAATATAAAGTGTAATCACTAATATAATTATCTTTGTTTACAACTATTACTACCTCATTATAATTTTCTGGAAGACGGCCGGCGACTATATCGTATTGTTCTTCTACTAATTCACGGTTATCTAATATTTCACTAAAAGCATTGTATGAGGTTGTACCACCTGAGAACATACTACTCATTTCATTCATGGTTTCCATTCCTAGTTTTTCCATAATTTGTTCAGGATTTACTTGGGTGTAACCATTTTCATTTTTTTTATAGATATTTAAATCAAGGTTATAAGAATATTGAATGGCATTAGCATATTCATTAAATTTATTTTGGTTTTGATCAATATAACTTTTGAAGGCTTCTAAGTTGTTTGTTTTAGCACCACTTCCCATTAATGTTAACATGTCATTAGTAATGTTCATTGAATGAATTTTGTTATCATTATGATTTTCATAAGTGTTACCACTATCCATCGCTGCATTTAATAGTTCGCCTGTATCCATTGTTGTTTCTTGAAGAGTAATTGGATAGCTAGATAAAGTATCTTCTTCAACACGATTAATATAATTTTGCATTCCGCTAGATAATGATAGAATAAGAGCAATACCAATAATTCCAATCGAACCAGCGAAAGCGGTTAAAATGGTTCGTCCTTTTTTGGTTAATAAGTTGTTTAAACTTAGTGATAAAGCTGTCTTAAATGACATATTGGTTTTTCCAATGAGATTTTTATCTTTCTTTTCTTCTTTGCCATCAAAAGGTTTTGAATCATCTATTACTTTTCCATCTAATAATTTAATAATTCTGGTCGAATATTGCTCGGCTAGTTCAGGATTGTGGGTAACCATGATTACTAACTTTGTTTTAGATATTTCTTTTAACAATTCCATTATTTGGACACTGGTTTTGGTGTCTAAGGCTCCGGTTGGTTCATCTGCAAGTAAGATATCTGGGTTGGATACTAAAGCTCTAGCAATGGCTACTCTTTGCATTTGACCACCACTCATTTGATTGGGTTTTTTATGAATTTGATCTTCTAACCCAACATCTTTTAAAGCTTTTATCGCTCTTTGTCTTCTTTCTGTTTTATTTATTCCCGCTAAAGTTAAAGCTAACTCAACATTTGCTAATACCGTTTGATGAGGAATTAAGTTATAATTTTGGAAGACAAAACCTATACTATGGTTTCGATAAGTGTCCCAATCTTTATCTTTGAAGTTCTTGGTAGATTTACCATTGATGATTAAATCACCTGTTGAATACCCGTCTAATCCCCCAATAATATTTAAAAGAGTTGTTTTACCACATCCTGATGGACCTAAAATACTTACAAACTCAGTTTCACGAAATTTTAAATCAATTCCTTTTAAGGCACTCACACTATTTGTACCACTTAAGTACTTTTTGGTTATTTTTTTAAGTTCTAACATATTTATCCTTTCTGTTATCTTTTTTTAGATACATTATGATTATATGCTTTTTAAGAAGAATAGTCAATTATTGAGCTTATTTATTCTTCTTTTTGGAATGATTTTGAAATGGGAGTAGGAATATAAAAAAATATATGTAGAGCAGGAAAAGTATTATTTATAATAATCATCGAATTTTTTTGATGGATTGTATTAGAAAAAATGTGACTTTAGTAAAGGCTTTAAAGATATAAAAAAAGAATATTTAAAGGAATAGAGGGTAGATGTACTTTTTCATTTAGGTTAAAATTATTTGTATTTAGGTCAAAAAATGCTTGACATTGCATAAGATATAATGTTATAGTAGTACTGCATTTTAAATTGGTTCTACCTGTGTAGAACTATATTTAATAGAAATTCTGATACACCAGGATGTGTGTTAATGAGAGAGGAGGAAATATACATGCCAACATTTAATCAACTTGTTAGAAAAAACAGAAAGGACAAAACGAAAAAAAGTAAATCACCAGTTTTAAACGTAGGTTATAATGCACTAGAGAGAAAACAAAATGATGCAAAAGGGCCTCAAAAACGTGGTGTATGTACTCGTGTTGGAACTAAAACACCTAAAAAGCCTAACTCAGCTTTAAGAAAATATGCTCGTGTAAGACTTTCAAATGGTAAGGAAGTAGATTGCTATATTCCAGGAGAAGGACATAACTTACAAGAACATAGTGTTGTTTTAGTAAGAGGTGGACGTGTTAAAGACTTAATCGGTGTTCGTTATCATATTATTCGTGGAACACTTGATACTCAAGGAGTTAATAACCGTAAACAAGGCCGTAGTAAATATGGAACTAAAAAACCTAAAAAATAATTGAGAAAGGAGAATAACGATGCGTAAAAGACGTGCAATAAAAAGAGATGTTTTACCTGATTCTATTTATAACTCAAAACTTGTTACAAAACTTGTTAATACAGTTATGAAAGATGGTAAAAAAGGTACTGCTGAAGCAATTGTTTATGAAGCATTTGATATCATTAACGAGAAAACAGATAAAGATCCTATGGAAATCTTTAATCAAGCTTTAGAAAACGTTGAACCAGCTTTAGAAGTTAAGTCAAGAAGAGTTGGTGGATCTAACTATCAAGTTCCAGTTGAAGTTAGTGAAACTCGTAAAAAGACTTTAGCATTCCGTTGGATTGTAAACTATGCAAAAACAAGAAATGGAAAGGGAATGGCCATGAATCTAGCGAATGAATTAATTGATGCTGCTAACGGTGTTGGTGGTGCAGTTAAAAGACGCGAAGATACTCATAAGATGGCAGAAGCAAATAAAGCATTTGCTCATTATAGATGGTAATTATTATGGCAAGAGATGTATCTTTAGATAAAATAAGAAATATTGGTATTATGGCGCATATCGATGCCGGAAAAACTACCACAACTGAAAGAATTTTGTTCCATACTGGTATTACTCATAAAATTGGGGAAACTCATGACGGTGAGTCACAAATGGACTGGATGGATCAAGAAAAAGAAAGAGGTATTACCATTACTAGTGCAGCAACAACTGCTCACTGGAAAGGATATCGTTTAAATATTATCGATACTCCAGGTCACGTAGATTTTACTATTGAAGTTCAAAGATCTTTACGTGTACTTGATGGTGCTGTTGCTTTAATTGATGCTCAAGCTGGAGTTGAACCTCAAACAGAGACTGTTTGGAGACAAGCAAATGAATATAAAGTTCCTAGAATGATTTGTGCTAACAAAATGGGTAAAATGGGAGCTGATTTCTATTATAGTTTAAAGACTATTAAGGATCGTTTAGGGGCTAAGGCTGCTCCTATTGAACTTCCTATTGGAGCTGAGTCAGAATTCCGTGGAGTTATTGATTTGGTTACTCGTAAAGCAATTGAGTTCGATGGAAGTGAACATGAAAATGCAATAGAAGTTGAAATTCCTGCTGATATGAAAGATAAAGTTGAGGAATATCGTACATTCTTAATTGAATCTGTTGCAGACTATGATGAAGAATTAATGATGAAGTATTTAGATGGTGCGGAAATTACAGAAGATGAATTAAAAGCTGCTATTCGTAAAGCTACTTTATCAGTTGAATTCTTCCCAGTATTATGTGCTGATGCTTTAAGTAATAAAGGTATTAAACCATTACTTGATGCTATTGTTGCATATTTACCTAGTCCACTCGATGTTGAAGCTATTTTGTGTACAGATAAAAATGGTAATGATGTTTTACGTCATCCAAGTGATTCTGAGCCATTTACAGCTTTAGCATTTAAGATTATGACTGATCCTTATGTAGGTAGACTTTCATTTTTCCGTGTATACTCTGGTGTACTTAAGAGTGGTTCTTATGTTCTTAACTCTACTAAGGGAGAAAAAGAAAGAATTGGTCGTATCTTACAAATGCATGCGAACCAAAGAAAAGAAATTACGGAGGTTTATGCAGGTGAAATTGCGGCTGCTGTAGGACTTAAAAATACCACTACTGCTGATACACTTTGTGATGAGAAAAATCCATGTATCATGAAGGGTATGGAATTCCCAGAACCTGTTATTGATATTGCAATTGAACCAAAGAGTAAAAATGATCAAGATAAAATGGCTTTAGCTATTCAAAAACTAGTGGAAGAAGATCCAACTCTAAGAGTTAAGACGGATCATGAAACTGGTCAAACTGTACTTTCAGGTATGGGTGAGTTACACTTAGATATTATTATCGATCGTATGAGAAGAGAATTTAATGTTGAGTGTAATAGTGGTAAACCACAAGTTGCTTATCGCGAAACAATTAAGACTGCTGCTGAATGTGAAGGCAAGTATATTAAACAATCTGGTGGACGTGGACAATATGGACATGTTTGGGTTAAATTTGAACCTAATCCAGAAAAAGGTTATGAATTCGTGGATGCTATCGTTGGTGGTGTTGTTCCTCGTGAATATATTCCAGTAACTGATAAAGGACTACAAGAAGCTATGGCTGGTGGTATCCTTGCAGGTTATCCAATGGTAGATGTTAAAGCAACATTATTTGATGGTTCTTACCATGATGTTGACTCATCAGAAATGGCTTTCAAAATCGCTGCTTCTATGGCTTTAAAAGAAGCTAAGAATAAATGTAACCCAGTACTTCTTGAACCAATAATGAATGTTGAAGTTATTGTTCCAGATGAATATATGGGTAATGTTATGGGTGATTTAACTAGTCGTCGTGGCAAACCTATGGGACAAGAATCTCGTGGTAATGCTTTATCTATTAGAGCAATGGTTCCTTTAGCTGAAATGTTTGGTTATGCTACAAGTTTACGTAGTAATACTCAAGGACGTGGAAATTTCACAATGACACTTGATCATTATGAAGAAGTTCCTAAGTCTATTGCTGAGGATATCATTAAGAAAAATAGTGTTAATTAAAAATTGACACGTTAAATAACGAATAATACTTGAAAAATATTCAAGCATTAGATAAAATATAATAGTAAATATTGAAAGGAGAAAAAAATATGGCAAGAGAAAAATTTGATCGTTCAAAAGAGCATGTTAATATTGGTACTATTGGACACGTTGACCATGGTAAAACAACTTTAACTGCTGCGATTACAAAATATTTTGGACACTTTGTTGATTATGCTGATATCGATAAAGCTCCAGAAGAAAGGGAAAGAGGTATTACAATTAATACAGCTCACGTTGAGTATGAAACTGACAAACGTCACTATGCTCACGTTGACTGTCCAGGACATGCTGACTATGTTAAAAACATGATCACAGGTGCTGCTCAAATGGATGGTGCTATTCTTGTAGTTTCTGCTGCAGATGGACCTATGCCTCAAACAAGAGAACATATTCTTTTAGCTCGTCAAGTTGGTGTTCCTAAAATTGTTGTTTATATGAACAAATGTGACCAAGTTGATGATCCAGAATTACTAGATTTAGTAGAAATGGAAATTAGAGAATTACTTGGAGAATATGGATTTGATTCTGAATGTCCTATCATTCGTGGATCTGCTTTAAAAGCACTTGAAGGTGATGAAGCTGCTGCTCAATCAATTCGTGATTTAATTGCTGCAGTTGACTCTTATATTGATGCTCCAGTTCGTGATACTGATAAACCTTTCTTAATGAGTATCGAAGATGTATTTACAATTTCAGGACGTGGTACAGTTGTTACTGGTCGTGTTGAAAGAGGTAAATTAAATCTTAACGACGAAGTTGAAATTGTTGGACTTAAGCCAACTAAGAAAACAGTTGTTACTGGTATTGAAATGTTTAGAAAATCACTTGATTTTGCTCAAGCTGGTGATAATGCTGGTGTTCTACTTCGTGGTGTTGCTCGTGATGAAGTTGAACGTGGACAAGTTCTTGCTAAACCGGGAAGTGTTACTCCTCATCATAAGTTCAAAGCTAGTGTGTATGTACTTTCTAAAGAAGAAGGCGGACGTCATACTCCATTCTTCTCAAATTACAGACCACAATTCTATTTCAGAACTACTGATGTTACTGGTGTAATTGAACTTCCAGCTGGTGTTGAAATGGTTATGCCTGGTGATAACGTTGACATGACTGTTGAATTAATCGCTCCAGTTGCACTTGAAAATGGTACTAAATTCTCTATCCGTGAAGGTGGACGTACTGTTGGTGCTGGTGTAGTATCAGAAATCATTGAATAATAAAAATAGAGCCTAGAAATAGGTTCTTTTTTATATATTTTTGCAATTAAAAGGGATTGTGTTTAAGCAATCCTTTATTGTTATTGGGTTCTTTTTCTGGTTTGGTTGTTTCACTTGTTTCTTCTTCATTATCTGGTTCTAATTTTTCATCATCATTTGGTAAGATATCATCAAGTGGATCATCTTTCTCGTCCGGTTCATTATTATCATCTGGAGTATTATTGTCTCCTTCATTTGGTTTAGTTGGATTATTAGGATTTGTACTAATACTGTTTATATAAATTGTTATTTCGCTTACATTGGTTAATAAAATGCCATCTGATATACTTTGATTTGAAATTAATCCAGGAGCTATATTAGGATTGTAATAGCTACTTGTTTCGTCTACAAATTCTTTATGTAATGTAATGCTATGATTTGTTGCCCAATTCTCGATTTCACTTACACTTTTGCCTACAAAGTTTGGCATTGTTTCTAATTTAGTTCCCGTAGTAATACCTTGTCCTGTTACTTTGGTAGTATAGTCTTCATTGGCATCAAAATTAAATGTTTTAGTCATTTCATGGTTTTTTAGCTCTAAATTTTCTTTCATTAACTTTGTGATTGCTTCTAGAGAACCTGGATAGTAGCCTATTGCTGATGTGATACTTCCGTTGTTACTTAGTCTAACTGGTAAACTATAGTATTCTAAGTATGTTTTTTCAATTGTTAAGAATGAGCCATCATTTAGAGAATTACTAATCATTGATTTTAAAATATCATATAGTGATAGTATTTGTTTGGTAGACATATTAGTTGTAATGTTTTTGGTAATAGCATTTAATATTTCCTCAAATTTAGATAAATTTTCGATATTTACAGCTTTTTTAGCAATTGCTTCCACTACTTGTTGTTGATGTCTATTTCGATCAATGTCACTTTGTAAATAAAGATGACGACATCTAGCATAGGCTAGAGCTTCTTCACCATTGATTGTTTGTAATCCAGGGTCTAAATAAATCATACCTGATGCACTTGTGTTTCGATCACTATTTTGTTCACAAAACTTTCCACCACAGTTTATACCATGATTGTAGTTGAAATCTGGTTTCTCAATATCTACTTCAATTCCCCCTAAGGCATCTACTAAATCAACTACACCTTTAAAGTTTATTTTTACGTAGTAATCAATGGTAATACCAGTAAATTGCTCTACAGTATCAATGACACAACTTGTTCCATAAGCGGCACTAGAATTAATTTTAGCATAACGATTATTGTTACATGCTATTGGTACATAAGTATCTCTTGGAATAGAAAACATTGTAGCATTTAAAGTTTTAGGATTAAATGTAATTACCATTAATGTATCTCCATTAAAAGCAGCATTGGCATTTAACCCGTCTGTTTCGCTATCTACTCCCATTAATAGAACAGTAAATGGCTCTGTTAGTTTTTTATCGCTTACTAAAGTTGTATCTTGATTTTTCATCTTTTTACTATAAGTATAAGCTATTTTCGTATTCTTAAGTTCACTAAATGCTTCTTCATTACCAAAAATTGTTTGGTAGTTGGTGGTTAAAAATATCCCGCTTATTTCGCCATCTAATAAGTCAAATATCATTTCATAATAACTAGAGTATTCTATTATTTCATTTTTGGTTAAATTTTCTTCTTCTATTAATTCTTTGGCTAATATGTTTCCTTCGATATCTTCTGTATTATTAATCATACCTAAAGTACTATTTTCATTTATTTCTGTTTCATTTAATGTTACTAAATTTGTTGTATAAGTAATATATTCTTCTTCTGTAATATTACTAATTCCCGTATAAAGAGTATTGATATAATAATTAGCAAAGCTAAATATAATAGCTAATATTATTGTAATAGCTGTCGTAATTGATATTGTGATATATTTTTTTAGAATTAAATTAATTAAATTCCATAAAAAGTATGTAAATAACCATATACCAAATATTACCATTACAATTACTCTCACTACAGTTTCAATTCCTGATAAAGATATTAAATTTTTGATTAATAAGCCATATGTAATGGAATAAATAATAAAAGTAATTAGATAGACTATTAAGAAGATTTTATTTGTTTTTTTTAATTTATTGAATAATATTTTCATTGGCAACCCTCATTTTTATTTTTATAAACACTATCTATTATATAATATATTTGAAAGACTTGCAATTTAAATGTATGCTTTACATCATTTTACTGCTTATTTTATTAGTATTAGTTGTGAATTTTGTGTAAATAGTTTATAATTATTATGAATAATAGTAAGGAGGTAAATATGAAGAAGAATTTAGTTTTATTTTTTACTTTCTTTATATTTGTCTTTTCTTGTCTAATTTTGAATGCTTGGGCTAGTGAATATGTTGTTTTTTTAAGTACTAATAATATTAGAAGTGGTCCTAGTACGAATTATTCTGTTTTAGGATTGGAAGCGGTAGGGTCTTCTTATTATTTAAAATCTAGTAATTTAGTAAAAGATGAAAAGCAAAATGGCTCTTGTGATGCTGGGTGGTATCAAATTGATTATAATGGCAAAACTGGTTATGTTTGTAGTGAATATGTTCGTTTAGGTGGAACTAGTTATGAAGATGGCAAAGAGCCTTCAAATTCATGTGAAGTTCAAATGCAAGAAGCAGGCTTTCCTTCTAGTTATTGGTCTGGATTATGTAGTATGAAGGAAGCTCATCCAACATGGACTTTTAAAGCAGTTCAAACTAATTTAGAGTGGAGTGTAGCAGTTGAAAAAGAAAGTGCTTGTGGAGTTAGTCTAATTCAGTCTAGTAATTCTGAATATATTGATACTAGTTGTAGTTCTAAAGAGGGGTCTTTTAGAGCAGCTAGTAAGAAGGCTGTTGCTTTTTATATGGATCCTAGAAATTTTTTGACTGATAAATATGTTTTTCAGTTTGAATATTTAAAATATGATAATAGTCTTGCCTCAACTTATACATCTGCTATAGATACAATGTTAAAAAATGCTTCTTTTTATCAATATCATTTAGGACTTGGAACTAATTTTGCTCAATTAGTAAATGATGCAGGTAAAGAAAAAGATTTTAATCCAATATCACTTGCTGCTAGAATGTATCAAGAAATGGGGACTGGTACTAGTTTATATAATTTATATAGTGGTGTTTATACAGGTGATAGTAATGCGTTTTATGGCTATTATAATTTTTATAATATTGGGGTAAATAGTAGTTGTGTAAATAATATTACAAAATGTGGATTGTCTTATGCTAAAAATCATGGATGGAATAGTGTTTATAATGCAATTAAGGGTGGAGCAGATTTGTTAGCAGATAGTTATTTGCAGAATGGACAATATAATACTTATTTACAAAAATTTAATGTTGTTCCCGTAAATCCGGATTCTATTTATACTCATCAATATATGACTAATATTGCAGCTCCATCTAGTGAAGCCACTTCTACTTATAGTTCCTATAAGAAAATGGGATTATTAGAAAGCCCGTTTATCTTTTATATTCCAGTTTATCATAATATGAGTCAGGATATTGATAATACTCCTAGTGGAGGAAGTGGAGGGGGCGATAGTAATAGTTCTGTACCTTCTAATTTAGCTCCTACTTCTATTATTACTAGTGCAGGTTATAAGTATAGTGGAGAATATATTACTGGAATTCAGGCAAATACGACAGTATCTTCTTTAAAAGGGGCTTTGGAAGGTATTGGAGGAAATGGAACAGTTACTATTACTGATAGTAATGGACGTGCAGTTAATTCTGGAGATTTAGTAGGTACAGGTTACAAAGTTACTATTAATGGTACTACAAAATCGACATTTATTGTGCTTATTTATGGTGATGTAAGTGGAGATGGGAAGATTTCATCTTTAGATTTATTAAAATTACAAAAACATATTTTGAAAGTTTCTACTTTATCTGGTGCGTATTTGAAGGCAGCAGATGCTAATAAAGATGGAAAAATTTTAGTTTTAGATTTAGTGGTTATTCAAAAAGATGTTTTAAGTGTTGAAAAAATAAACCAATAAGGAGGATTTTATGAAAAAATTAGTCAGTTTATTTATTGTATTTATCTCATTTAGTTTTTTTATGATAAATGTTTCAGCGTCTAGTGGTAAAATTAGTATTTCTTCTTCTTCAACAGTTGTTGTTGGTAATACTGTTACAGTAACAGTTACTTTATCTAGTTCAACAGCTTTGGGAGCTTGGGAATTTAATATTGATTATGATAGTAGTTATTTGAGACTTACTTCATCTACATCTGAAAATGGTGGAACTTATTTTGTTAATTATGGTGATGGAAAGACAAAATCAAAGACTTATACTTTGAAATTTAAAGCATTAAAGAGTGGAACAACCAATATTACAGTTGGTAGTTATGATATTTATGATTGGAATGAAGAGAGTATGAGTATTAGTAAGTCGAATAAAAAACTTACTTTAATGACTCAAGAAGAATTAGAAGCTAGTTATAGTAAAGATAATAATTTGAAAGGTTTGACTGTAAAAGTCGGAGAAGAAAGTTATGATCTTGATCCTGTATTTGATAAAGATACTTTAGAATATAAGGTTACTGTGCCAACTGGTACAACTACAGTTCAAATTGAAGCATTAAAAAATGATTCTACCGCTACAGTTAATGGTGATGGTGATATTGAAGTTACAGAAGGGCTTAATACTATTCCTATTGTAGTTACTGCTCAAAATGGTGATGAAAAAACATATACTTTAATTGTTAATGTTGAAGATCAAAATCCTATTAATGTTACTATTGATGGGAAGAATTATACAGTAGTAAAAAGTAAGACTTTACTTACAGCTCCTGTTACTTTTACAGAATCTACAGTAAAGATAAATGATTTTGATATTCCGGCTTTTGTAAATGATAGTTTGGGTTATACTTTAGTTGGTTTAAAGGATGAAGATGGAAAAATTTCTTTGTATCGTTATCATGATGAAAATTATACATTATATACTGAACTTAATTCTAAATCTTATATTTTAGTTCCTGTTGATTTTTCCAAAGAACTTGATTATATTAAAACGACGGCAGATATTAATGGTGTTAAAAGAGATGTTTATAAATATAGTGAAGATAGTGATTTCGTTATTATTAATGCTATAAACTTAGAAGATGGTAAAGAAAATCTATATTTATATGATCCATCAAGTGGGGCTGCTATACTTTTTGACGAATCTTTTATTCAAGATACTAATAAAACGATAGAAAATTATACTTATGTTATTATTGCCTTTGCTGGTGCTTTATTCTTGATGTTAATTCTTATTTTTGGCTTACTTCATAGTACGAAGAAGAAACAAAAGAAGATTAATCAATTTATTGAAAAACAAGAAGCTAAAATTGAAGCTACAAGAAAATTAAATGATGTGGTTAGCGAGGTTAAGAAAATTCAAGAAGAAGAAAAGTTAAATAAAAAAGATGTAAGTAATAATTCTTCAAGTGAAGAATTAAAGATTGAAGAAGTTAAATTAGAAGAAACTGGTGAGTTAAATCAAGAAGAAAAACAAGAAGTACAAGAACCAGTTAAGAAATCTAAAAAAGAATTGAAAAAAGAGAGAAAAGAAGCAAAGAGAAAAGAAAAGGAAGCTAAAAAGAAAGAAAAAGACGAATTCTTTCAGGATGAAGTAGTTTCTACAGAAACAAAAATAGAAGATGAAATTAAAAATATTGAAGATCATGTGACTGATGATACAGAAGAAATTTATGATATCTTTGAAGATGATCGGAAGAAAAAGAAGAAAAAATAGAACTTCTTCTTTTTGTTTGATATAATATTTATGGAGGGAAAAGAATGGAACTTCATGATGTAAAAGGTGTAGGCCCTAAAATGCTTCAGAATCTAAAAGAATTAAATATTTTTTCTTTAAATGATTTACTTTCTTATTATCCTTATCGCTATGATTTGTTTCAACCTGTAACTTTAAATGAAGATTATAATCATGAGAGAATTGCTATTAATGTAGTTGTGGAAACTACTGCTACTACAGCTTTTATTCGCAAGAATTTTAACAAACTTCAGTTTCGAGTAAATCATAATAATAAAATTATGTATGCTGTTATTTTTAATCGTGCTTTTTTGAAGCCTAATATTTTGATTGGGAAAACAATTACATTAATTGGTAAATATGATGTTAAGAAAAATACTTTTATTTGTGATGATATAAAGTTAAATCCTTTAACTAAAAAAGAAATTATTCCTATTTATCATGTGAGAAAAGGACTTAAAAATAATGATATTAGAAAGATCATTCTAAATGCTTTAAATGATAGTGCTAAAGTAATAGATTATGTTCCAAATGAGTTTAGTATTAAGTATGATTTTATTAGTAAAAAACAAGCTTTGAGGATGATTCATATGCCTTATAATTATGAAGAAGTAAAAAAAGCTAAAATTTATTTGAAGTATGAAGAATTATTTTTATTTTTGTTTAAAATTGGTTATATGAAAAATGAAAATGAAAATACTTTAAAAGAAGAAAAATATTTTGATCAAAATAAACTAGATTTTTTTATTCAACAACTACCTTTTTCTTTAACTGATAGTCAAAATGAAGCTCTTTCTTTGATATTAAATGATATTAGAAGTAATAAAAAAATGAATCGTTTGGTTCTTGGTGATGTTGGTAGTGGAAAGACTATTATTAGTTTTATTAGTATTTATGCTAATTATTTAGCTGGTTATCAAAGTGTTTTAATGGCTCCTACAGAAGTTTTGGCAAGACAACATTTTGAATCGGCTTTAAATTATTTTAAAGAATTTAATCTTATCGTTGATTTATTAGTAGGTAGTATGACTAAAAAAGAAAAAGAAAATGTGAAAGAAAGATTAATTAGTGGAGATATAGATATTTTAATTGGTACGCATGCTATTATTGAAGAAAGTGTTTCTTTTTATCGTCTAGGTCTTGTTATAACAGATGAACAACATCGATTTGGTGTTAAACAGCGAGAAATTCTTAAAAGTAAAGGAGAAGTTCCCGATGCTCTTTACATGAGTGCTACTCCAATTCCTAGAACTTATGCTTTAACTTTATATGGTGATTTAGATGTTTCTTTTATTCGACATAAACCTGGTGGCAGGAAAGAAATCATTACTAAGATAAAAAAATATAGTGAACTTAAAGATGTACTTATGCATGTCTTAGAAGAAATAAAAAAAGGACATCAAGTGTATGTAGTAGCCAGTATTATTGATGATAATGAGGAGTTAGATTTAAAAAGTGTAGAAACACTTAAGAATAAGTTTAATCTTGCTTATCAGGGTAAAATTCCGATTGAAATTTTACATGGTAAACTTAAACAGAAAGAAAAAGATGCTATTATGCAGAGATTTAAAAATAATGAAACTAAAATACTTATTTCAACAACTGTGATTGAAGTAGGTGTGGATGTTAAAAATGCTACTGTGATGGTGATTTTTGATGCTGATCGATTTGGCCTTGCAACTATTCATCAACTACGTGGTAGGGTAGGAAGAAATAGTTTTGATTGTTATTGTTATTTAATTTGTGATAAGGAAATTGATAGACTTAAAGTTCTTGAAGAAAGTAATGATGGCTTTTATATTGCTGAAAAAGATTTGGAGTTGCGTGGAGAAGGAGATCTTTTTGGTACTATGCAAAGTGGTGTAAAAACATTTAAAATAGCTGATCTCAAAGATGATCTTAAAATTATGATGCAAGCTAAGCAAGATAGTGAAGAATATTTGAAAAGTGAGCAATATAAAAATAATATGAATTATTATAAAATAGTTCGAGATTTAGAAAGATTAAATTAATTTGAAAAAAAACATAAAAGGTGATTGACAAATGTCGAAAAAAATAATATCATTATTATGACATGATAAACATCATGTCCGAATCACTTTTACGACTTTATGTGAAAGTGAGTCAACCAAAACCCCCTGAAGTCCAGCAGAAATGCTGGACGTTTTTGTTTTTCCCAGTATTTAAGGGAGTTTTTTTTATTTTCAAATGATAAAAAAAGATTTTATGTAACATTTATGTAACAATTTTAAGTATTTTTGAAAATTTAAGTATAAAAAAATAAGGAAACTAGTATTTTAACCACTTTCCTTATTTGCTATAAACTTATCTCATATTCATCATTATTTTTAGTTGCTTCTAATTCAATATTATTTTTGGTGTTTTAATTTGATGGGTACTTAGATATCATAAATAAATTATAGTTATATTTAGAGGGGGATTTCTAATGAAAGTTGTAATTGTGTGTGGAAGTTTAAGATTTTATAAAGAGATGATGGAAGTAGCAGAAAAAACGGAATTAGAAGGAAATCGTTTGTTAGTACTTTACATTAGAAGAAGCTTTAATACTTGATAACATGCATAAAGAATGAATTAAATTAGCAGCTGCTAGATGGTATATGGAAATAGCCCAAATCAAAATATTGAATTTTCGGGAGTATTAAATAAAGAAATTATATACTATTATACTATATAGATTTGTAAAAAATGATAAAAAGATAAGAAAATTTAGAAATAAATATTTTTATTATTCAATATTTAAATTGGGACTTAATATTATTTGGGAAAATTAATTAACAATTTGTTCAAAGAGATTTACTTCTTTTTTTTCTTTTGTTATAATGATAATAAGGAGTGAAATTATGAAGAATTGGAAAGTTTATGGAATAATAGTAACAGTAGTATTGGTAGTTGTTTTGATTGGTGTTTGTATTTATGCTTTTGTATTTAAAGAAACTATTACAGAGGCAGAGGCACAGGATATTGCTTTTAAATATGCTGAGGTAAATAAAAATGATGTTACTATTTTAACTGTGAAAAAAGACAGGGAAGATAGAGAATATGAAATAAAATTTTATGATGATTTTTATGAATACGAAATTGATGTAAATTACAATAGTGGAAGGGTTCAAAATTTTGAGAAAGATCTTCGAGATAATGTGGATATGAATCAAAATACGAATAATACAGTTTCTATGTCTGAGGAAGAAGCTAGAAATATAGCTTTGCAAAGGGTTGGAAAAGATAGCAGTCAAGTTAATTTTACTAGAGTACGTATTGATCGTGAGAATGGAATTACAGTTTATGATGTGTATTTTTATGATAGTGAAAAAGAATATGAGCTTAGTATAGATGTTGAAACAAAAGAAGTTGTTAGTTATAAAGAAGATTATTTAAAAGGAAATAATAATACAAGTTCGACTAATTATATTGGTATAGATAAGGCAAAAGAAATTGTGTTAAATCATGCTGGTTTAGATAGTAGTGATGTAAGATTTAGTAAAGTAGAATTAGATCGTGATTATCATATGGCTACTTATGAAATAGAGTTTTATTATAATTATTATGAATATGATTATGAAGTAGATGCCGTTACTGGTGAAATTCTTAAATACGAGAGGGATAGATAATGAAAAAGATTGCTATGAGGCCTTCTAAACCAGTAGCTTTTTTAGGATCACTTGGAGGGTTATGTTTGAGTATTTTTGGTTTATTATATGCGATTCCTAATTTAGGTGTATTTGGTATTATATGGACGATTATTGCTTTTTTAATAACGCTTTATTATGCTATTAATTTATTTACAAAAAATGGTTTAGCTTTATATAAAGCTGATATAGAAGAAAAAGAGAAAAAGACTAATAAAAAATAGTCTTTTTTCATATGTTTTAATATGAAAAAAATTGGTATTATAGTGAGAAGTTTTGAAGAAAATGGAAAATGGTTTGTTGGATGTAGAAAAGATGTTTTAGATGTTTTGGAGGATTATTCTGTAAATATTATTTTAATTCCTATTTATTTTTCTTTTGAATATATAAAATCGCTTCTAAAGTTATGTGATGGAGTTATTTTAACTGGTGGCAATAAATTTCATCCTAATGATTTTTTGTTGGTTCAGCATTTATATAATTGTGATATTCCTACATTAGGTATTTGTCTTGGTATGCAAATAATGGCTCTTTTTTTGGGGGATGGTCATGAATTTGATGTTAGCTCTATTCATCAATTAAAAAATAATGAGGGACATAATATTTATATTAAAAAAGGTTCATTATTATATAAAATTATTGGTGAAGATAAAATATCTGTTAATAGTAGACATTATACAGGTATATCTTCTACAAATCTAAATGTTTGTGCGGTAAGTGAAGATAATATAATAGAAGCAGTCGAAGATCCAAATAAGCGCTTTTTTTTAGGATTACAATGGCATCCTGAATCTTTAAAAGATAAAAAAAATGATTTGATATTTCAGAATTTTATTAAATCATTAATATAATTTTTGCTAAATTGAGATATTTTTTATGTTTGGATTATATCATGATTAATTCTTTTAGTTCTTGATTTTGTTTATGATATTTTAAAAAGAGGATTTTTTACCAATTTTAAAGGAATATCTAAAAATTTGATATTCCTTTGATAATCTAGTTTTTTAATTCTTTTATATTTTATCTTTTTCATAAAAATTGTTAATTGAATTTAATATATGTTTGATATTTTCTTCAGTAAATGGTTTATTTAGTATATCTAATATTTGATAACTAAATGCTTTTTTTATTGTTTCTTTAGTATCATCACCAGTTATAACAACAATAGGAATTTTGTTTATTAAATTGTGCTCTTTTAAAAATTCTAAGACATCAAAACCGTTTAAATCGGGCATATTTAAATCAAGTAAAATAGCATATAGATTGTTATTTTTGATAGCCTCAATTGCATCATTTCCATTTTTGGCTTTTATAATATTATAATTATTTAGATTTTCTTCTAAAAAGTTTAAAATAATATTAGAATCATCGGCAATTAATATTATTTTTTTAGAACTATTTTCAAAATATTTGTTTAATATTTCAATAATTTTCTTTGTAACTTGTTTTAGATTATCAAAATTTGTTTCAATAAAATTGATATCATTTTCTTTACCTTTTAGTTCATGAGATAAGAAAATTTCAGCTTCATTTTTAAAACCTAAATATTTTGCTTCACTTTTCATACTGTGAGCTATAATTGCATAGTTTGCACAATCTTTTGAATTTTTATAATATTCTAAGCTGTTAATTTTTTCTTCTAAAGAGTTTTTGAATTCTAATAGGTTTTCGTTATAAGAATCCATATCTCCCCAAAATTCTAGACTTCCTTTTACATCTACATTGTTATTAACTAATAATTCTACTTTTTCCATACACTACTTCCTTCCCAAATACTTATTAATAACCTTATTTAATAGTTTTCTATCAATTGGTTTTGATAAATAACTGTTAAATCCAATATTTAAATATTTTTCATCTGTGCCTTCAATAGCATCTGCTGTTAAAGCGATTACGGGTGTTATAAAATCTTCATTTTCTTTTAATTTATATAGAGTTTCAACACCATTCATTTTGGGCATCATAATATCCATAAATATTAAATCATATTGTTTGTTATTAGCTTTTTCAAGCGCTTCTTCACCACTTATAGCGGTGTCGATTTCGAAGTTGTATGGTTTCATTAAGGTTTGAGCAACTTTAAGATTAATTTTTGAATCATCTACAATTAATATTTTTTTGTCATTATATTGTTGATAAATCATTTCTTCATCTAATTCTTCTGTTTTAGGAACTTCCATGTTGATAATTTCTTGTTCTAGATATATTCTAAATGTTGAACCTTCACCATATTTTGAGAATACTGTAATGCGACCACCCATTAAGTCAACTAAACTTTTTGTAATCGCAAGTCCAAGTCCTGTTCCTTCTGTTGTGGTATTTTTATCTTCATCAATTCGTTCAAATTTCCCAAAAATAGTTTCTAATTTATCTTTTTTTATCCCTCTTCCGGTATCTTTAACTGATATGTACATTAAACATGTCTTTTTGTCTAAGCGATTAATACAGTTGACATTGAAAATAATTTCACCTTTATCAGTGTATTTGGCTGCATTAGTTAAGACATTTAAGATTACTTGTTTTATTTTTGAAACATCTCCGCGTAAGGTGCCTGGAAGATCTGGAGAAAAACTCATCTTGAATTCAATTGGTTTTTCTTTTATGCGTGGTAAGACAAGTTTTCTTAGTCCATCAAACACTTCTCGTGGATTATAATTTTTAGGGATGATTTCTACTTTGTTTGCTTCTATTTTCGAGATATCTAAAATACCATTTACTGTTTCTAGCAATTGTTTTGAGGCTTCCACAATATCTTCAGCATATTCTTTAGTTTCTTTTAAATCGCTTGAATCAAGCATACATTCACTAAATCCTACAATAGCATTTAATGGTGTTCTTATTTCATGGGACATATTTGATAAAAAGTCTGTTTTAGCACGATTGGCTTTTTCAGCTTGTTCTTTGGCTATGTTTAATTCTTTAATCATTTTAACATCGGGATTTTCTATGGTAAAAAACATTAATAATACAATAAATGAGTGACCTGTTGTAGCAATTAAAATCGATCTATCATAAGATTGAACTAGTAAAACGATACCTAAAACAAGTACGCATGCTACTATTGGAATATATTTTTTTTGTTTAATTTTTTTAAAGTTTTTGATACATAGGATGATCCATGTAAAAACTATTATAAATAGTAGTATTAATAATAATGTCGTTATTGGACCATATGTATAGCATAGATTTCCATCATTATATATTTTGATTGGTAAAAACATGAGAATAATACTAATGAATATAGATAAGATAATTGTAATGTTTTTTAAAAAATTAAACTTTTTAATATTTTCTTTATCTTTTTCATTGTAATTTTTTGCTACCATCCATACATAAACATTAAAAATCATAGACCATATAAATATATATACAACATATAATTTTAATATTGTTATGGCAATTAAGTAAAGAACATTTACTTCAGCCATATCTACTGCGAAATAGCATAAGATTTCTAAAACTAATCCTATTAGATTCATTATAATTAGCCATTTATAAATGCTTATTTCCATTGATTTAATTTTTGGCTTCAAAAAGTATGCTATTGTTAAAAGGCTAATAAAAATTAAACTACAGATTGGAAAAGCCATAAATGCTTTCATTAGATCAACTCCTTATTGTATTCTTTATTTTCTTTCTCTTATTAAAATATTATTTTCACGTATTATTATTTCACTATCAGTGATTGGATAGCGGTTTATTCTGCCAAAGTTATCAATATCTGTTTGTAGAACTAAAGGCGATTTGTTATCTAGAATGTAATAGCCATCCTTAAATTCTGGTAATGATAAGTAGTCTCTTTTGGCAGTTACTTCGTTTGTATTAAAATGCGTAATAAATCTTGTTCCAATTAGTAAATCTATTCCAGGAGTTTTTAAATTGCTAATGTATGATAAAATTTCTTTTAGTTTGTCTTTCCATTCTTGTTTTACTACTACTACTATAGCTGGATACTCTTCATTATTGATAGAAAATTTAATTACTTCTGCTTCAGATATTCCAGGATGTTTTAAAATTTCTTCTTCAATATCAAACATAGCATAATGGTTATTTTGATTTGTAAAATAATCAGAATTTCTGCCAAATACGCGATATTTTCCGTTACTGTATCTAATAGCAACATCGCCTGTGTTAATCCAATGATCACTTGTAAATAGTTGTTTATTTAAAGCTTCATCAGTATAACCGGCTGTTTCACATGGGGAATATTTTTCAAGAATTCCTCTTTGATTATCTGATAATTCTTCTCTTGTTGTTGGATCTACTATGCGATATTTTACTCCTGGCACTGGAGATATTGTAACGTCATCAATTGATCCTTCTTTATCGGATACCCCTGTCATACTTGATGTTTCGGTCATTCCATATCCATTTAAAATGTATTTAATTCCTAATCTTTTTGCATTTTCACGATATTTTTTCATTTGAGCAGGTGTGACAGCTTCTCCTCCAATAAATACATACTTTACATGTTCTAAGGAATTATCAGCTAAACCACTTTCTTCTAATGTGGCTATATGACTTGGAGCTACTAAAGCAATATTTGCTTTGGTTTCAGCTAGATCTTTTCCAAATGCAAAGCGGTCATATTTGGGTTGATAGATATTTGTAAAACCACTAAATAATCCAGCGTGAATTCCGTGAATTGCACCTGTAGCATAAAAAATAGGAATAAAAACGGTATTTCTATCTCCAGGCTTAAAGTCAAACCAAGCTTGATCGTAAATTTGAGCCATTTTAGTTAAACTGTCAGCATAAACTTTGACGCCTTTAGGAATTTTACTTGTTGTTGCCCCTGTTAAAAAATGGGCAGCTATTTTGTTTTCTTGATATGGGAATTCTGTTTCATTTGTTATATTTTTACCTATTTCTGCAAATTCTTCTAATCTTATGAAATTTATATTGCTTGGTAATTTTTTACCACTTTTTATGTATTCATCAAGAAAATCTTTGGCATTTATTAATCCTTTTTTAGCCCCAATTTCTTTAACATATGGGTGCATGTAATCTGTAATACTAGTTATGATAACATTTTTTACTCCCGCTTTTTTAAGTTTTTCTATTAATTCTTCATTGATAAACCCATCAAAAATAATTGCAGTTTCGGCTCCTATTTCTTTTGTAAATCTATTTGTAAATGCGTGTAGAAATCCTGGTCCAACAGGCACAGCAATTTTGTCTGCATCAATAGCACCATAAAAAGTATTGACAGTTGCAATTGTTGATGGTGCAGATATAATAATTGGCTTTTCTTTTACTCCATCTAAATTTAGAAATGCTTTTTTGTAGTCATTAAACATTTTAAATGTTTCTTCATAAGTAAATTTACTTCCAAAATATTCTCCGGCAACTGTTTTTTCGTTGCCTTTATTTCTTATTTTTAAATCTTTAACCACTCTTCTATGAGGATTTTTAATTTCTTTTACATTTTCAACTTCAACCATAATATTTCTCCCTATCTATAATTATCTAAGGTAATTATAGTATATATCTTTACTTTTTTCAATATTATTCCTTTTTTAAATTAAAGTTTTTAGTTTTTCAAGAGTTTTTTATGTTATACTAATAATAGGAGGATAAAATAAAATGAAATTAGATGGAAAAGTAGCAATTGTTACTGGTGGGGCAATGGGTATTGGCCGAGGTATTGTGAATGTGTTTCTAAAATATGGTGCAAAAGTTATTATTTTGGATAACTCTGATAGGCTTCGTGATACGATTATGGAATTTAATCAAAAATATCCGGGTTATATTAATGGATATGTTGTGGATATTAGAAAACAATCAGTATTGGATGCTTGTTTTAATGAGATTAAAAATAGTTATGGTAGGGTAGATGTTTTAGTAAATAATGCGGGTGTATGTAAGCTTGCTAGTTTTGATAGTATGAGCGAAGACTTAAGAGATTTTCATTTTGATATTAATATTGTTGGTACATGGATGGTTACTCACACTTTTTTACCACTTTTAAAAATAAATGGTGGTGCAATAATTAATTTATCTAGTGTTACAGGACCTATAGTGGCTGATCCGGGGGAAGTTGCTTATGCTACAAGTAAAGCTGCAGTTCTTGGTTTTACTAAAAGTTTGGCGGCAGAACTTGTGTCAGATCGTATTCGAGTAAATGCTATTATGCCTGGATATGTTAAAACGCCGATGGTTGAGGGAATGGCTAAGGAATCAAATGGGGATAATCCTACATCGGTTGTAGATGGTATTGCTAAGGCTATTCCTATGAGGCGTCTTGCAGAGCCAGAAGAAATAGGAGAGTTAGCCGCTTTCTTGGCTAGTCAAGAATCCAGTTATATTACAGGTCAGGGTATTGTTATTGATGGTGGATCTACTTTGCCTGAGACTTCGACTATGGGAGTGTAATGATGAAATTTGAATTTAAAAATGTAGTTATATTTGTTTGTGCGGCTTTACTTATTATGGTTGCTCTTTATAAAATATTTGATGATCAAGAAAGAGCTTTATTTAAGATAAAAGAGAGTGATACATTAGAAACTACGTTATATTATCAGGATCAGACTAATTATTATTTATATGGTTTAGATGAAGTAGAAGTTACTTATCAAAACGAAAAGAAAAGTTTGAAAGAATTTTTAGAAGATGGTACTACTATTGATACTCTTGTTCAAGACGGAAAAAATGAGGAATTAAGTGATAGTATAGGGACACTTTATTATGTTGGTGAGGCAAATATTTTAGTTTGTCATAAGAATAACGAAAATTCTATTAATAACAATGTTTATATTGGAAATAAAGATATGAAATATGAAGAAGAATTTTGTAGAGGTGAGTGATTATGGAACTAAGTAAAGTTTTAGAAGAAAGAAGAAGTGTTAGGCATTATAATTCGTTAGAATTAAGTAAAGAAACAATTGAAGATATTTTAAATTATGCAATATTATCACCTTCTGCTCATAATAGGCAGCCATGGCATTTTATTGTAATTGAAAATCAAGTTTTAAAGAAAGAAATTGGAGATTTGCTTCAAGATAAAATGGGAGAAGTTGCTCAAGTAACAAGTAATGTTATTCGGAAGTCTCAAGCATTAATACTCGTTTTTGCAGATATTACGGAAGAGATTATGGATATTGTATCGGTTGGGGCTTGTATTGAAAATATGATACTTAGGGCTAGAGATTTAAATGTTGCTTCTCTATGGATTGGCTATATACTAAATATTGAAGAAGAATTAAAAAATAAATTTGCTTTAAATAAAAGGTTAATATCAGCGGTAGCACTAGGATATACCGATCATTTCCCAAGTAAAAGACCTAGAAAGGAATTAAACGAAGTAAGTGAGTGGTACTAATGAAAAAGAGAATTGTTATTTTTCTTGTGGTTTTGGTTGTTACAATTGGTGGATGTATAGGAGCTTATTTTTTCTTTACAAAAGATAGTGAAGAACTCCCACAATTACCTGATGAAAAGGAAGAGAAACCAACAAATGAATTAGAGGGGACTTTTTCTTCTTCTGACATTATATTAGATGGTTCAACAGCAACTCAGCCTTTAATTAAGGCGTTTGGGTCATATTTTATGAATGATGATTATGTAGAAAAAATAGAGCAAGATTTTACGAACACGCATAATAGTTATGTTAAACTAATTAATGGTGAAGTGGATTTAATCATTGTAACGGAGCCAAGTGAAGATGAACTTAATCTTGCTAAAGAAAAGGGTGTCGAACTAGAAGTTACAAAAGTTGTGAATGAGGGATTTGTCTTTTTTGTTAATGAAGAAAATCCAGTTGATGACTTGAAATTAGAACAAGTTGTGGATATTTATGCAGGAAAAATTAATTATTGGAATCAAGTGGGAGGGACAAATCATAAAATTATTCCTTATCAACGACCAGTAAATTCAGGAAGTCAAACCGGCATGCTTTCTTTAGTAATGAAAGACACTCCTATGAGAGAAGCTACAAAAGAAGAAGTGATTGAAAGTATGGGAGGTATTATCGATATTGTTGCTGATTATGACAATAATATTGATGGTATTGGTTATTCTTATTATTATTATGCTAATATTATGTATTATACTCCGGATATTAAATTTTTAGCTATTAATGGAGTTAAACCAACTTTTGAGGCCATTCAAAATGAAAGCTATCCCCTTATGACAGCTTATTACATTGTTACTCGTAGCAATGCTTCTAAGGAAACTCAAGATTTCAAGGAAGCTTTACTATCACAAGAAGGTAGAGTGGTAGCAAAGGAGGCAGGTTATGTCCCAACAAAAGAAAATTAATCTTATTTTTGGAATTGTTTTGATTTTAATTGTTGTTTTGGGAGTTAGTCTTACTAGTTATTTTATTATTCGCCATAAAGAAAGTGTGGATAAAAAGTCAGTTATTCACAAAGAAGAAGAAAAATATGACCCTTTTTTAGAATTTGATGAGGTTACTCATAAAGAAACCGTTGACTTTTATAAGGAATATCCAGTAAATCCTATTGATATTAATCTTGCTGGTACAGTAAGAATTGATGGCCTTAAAGATCAAACGATTGAAGATAAAGTGAATCAAGTTTTAAGTGAACTTTCAACAGAATCTGAGGATAATTATGTTTGTTTCGTTAATTTTAATGTTTCTAATGTGTTATCTATTCAGTGCGGAGAGGAGTCTCGTAATGTTAATTTAGTAACGGGAGAAGAAATTAAGCTAGAAGAACTATTTAATCAAGAGACTGATATGGATTTATTAATACGAAATGAAGCTTATCAATCTGTTTGTTCTTTTTCGGGATGTTATATTGATGATGAATTAGATATGGAATTTGAAAGTCAAGTAGAAAATAGAATTGTCGATTTTCTTCAAGATTTTAAAAATGATCGTAGTTTTTTAAGTATTAGTTATACTAATTTTAGTATTCTTCGTGCATCAGATCCTTGGTATTTTTATTCTTCTTATGCTCCTTATATTGATGAACTTACGATTTATGATCGCTTTTTAACAGATGATGATATTTATGAGAATGAAATATCTTTAACTTGTATGCCTCAGGATTGTTATAATATTACTCTTGCAAGTGAAAGTGATGATGCTTATTATTTTAGTGGATTTTTAAATGATACTAATTATCTTGATTTTGAAATTTTTAATAATAGTGATTACAATTCAACTATGCAAAAATTTCAAAAATATTCTTTTGATATGGAAGTAATTGGTGAAAAAGTGAAAAAACAAATAATTGAGAAACTTAATTTGGAAGAAATTGATCATTATAAAAATATTACTTTGAACATTAATATTTATAATAATGAACTGAATGGTTATCAATTAGATTATAGTTTGGTAGTTCAAACACTAGAAGAAAAAGAATTTTATAAAGCAATTTTAGGATATGAATTAGTAGAAGAAATTGATCGTGAAGAAGTTTATAAAAGGGATATTATTATGGATCAAAATGGGAATATTTCTTTCTTAGATAGTGATCCTACTATTTTTGAAGGATTTGAAGATAAATTATATTTATATATTATAGATGATTTAGCTAGAGAAAATATTGAGGAAAACTACTATAGTAATTTTAGTAATTATAATTATGGTAAGTGTGAGCTTTCTTCTGTTAATGCTAATGAATGTTTAGAAAATCGTGATTTTCACGAGTTAATTAGAGAAGCTAATTATGCAATTGATCCAGTTAATCAAAGAATTCATATGTATCACTTAATACCAGGAATAGGAATGGCACAGTCTTATGTTAATGTTTATTTACCTTTTTCAATGTTTGTTGATCCGAGTGAGGAAAATTAACTGCTATTTTTAGTAGTTTTTTTCTTTTTAAAAAAAATATGTGGGTAAAAGTTAAATTTATTGATATAATATAGTAACTTAGCAAAGGATGGGATAGGATGAATCGATATGAAAGTACTAAAAAGGTGAGTTTTTTGGGTATTGTGGGTAATATTTTTTTACTTGTTATTAAATTTATTGTTGCTGTATTTAGTCATAGTGAAGCAATGATGGCTGATGCAATTAATTCGGCCGGAGATATTTTTTCTTCTATTATGTCTTATATCGGTAACAAAATAGCTGGAGTTCCTAGTGATGAAGATCATAATTTTGGACATGGAAAAGCAGAATATATTTTTTCAATGTTTATTAGTATTTTTATGATTTTGGTAGGAATGAAAATTTTATTTGATTCGGTGATTGCTATTGTTAAAGGAGATACTTTTCAATTTTCAATTTATTTAATTATTGTTTGCTTGGTAACTATTTTAGTGAAGTTTTTTCTTTATTTATATGCTAAAAGAGTATTTTTAAAGCATCAAAATATTTTGGTTAAAGCAACAATGAAAGACCATAGAAATGATATTCTTCTTACTACTGGTACTTTACTATCAGTTATATTGGGGTATTTTGGTTATTACTTTTTTGATGGTATATTTGGTTCTATTACTTCAATATATATTATTTTTACTGGTATCGGAATTATGATTGAAGCTTATCGGGTTTTAATGGATGCTTCTATTAGTAAAGATGAAAAAGATTTAATTATTCATTTTATTTTAGAAAATAGCTGTGTTATTCGAGTAGAAGATTTTTATACTGTTCCGGTGGGTTATAAATATGTTATTGTTTTAACTATTGATTTGGATGGTAATTTAAGTACTTTTGCTTCGCATGAAATAGCTGATTTGATTGAGAAAGAATTAATTAAGAAATTTAAAAAAATATATAAAGTTATAATTCATGTAAATCCGGTTGAGAAAAAATAATTCATTATTCTAGTCTTTATGGTATAATTTTATTTGGTTAATCTAATAAATGAAGGTATGTCTCCGTATAACTTTAATGTTGGTAGTAGCAATAGTTGGGCTAACGTGTTCCGTGTGAATTCGAGTGGCAACCTCGATGCACCTAACGTGAATAACACGAATGGTGTGCGCCCAATATCTTTTTAAACTTAATATTTGGCTAAGGCTGAATATAAAAGCATTAAGATACAAGATTAATCAATGGGTAACCTGAATATTTGATATTGATATTTTAAATCTTGTGTTTAGAATTAGAACAATATCTTTGAGAGAGATTTCTCTCTTTTTCTTTACATTGATTTTAAGAGATATTGTCGATTTATTTAAATCTTGGAGCTATATTCATTTTATTATATTTACTTGTTTTAAAAGTTTTGTTATAAAGTTCTAAGGGAGATTTTTAATGAAATAAGATCAATATTATTTAGAAATAGAGCATTTAATTAAGAAAAATGAAATAAACAAAAGGGTTAGACATATAGAAGAAAATAACGATTTAGTTATCACCTATTGGAATGTGGGTAGAATTATTGTAGAAGCTCAAGGTGGTAGAAAAAGAGCAAAATATAGGAACGAACTTATTAAGAAATGGTCTATTAAGTTAACTGAATTATTTGGGAAAGGATATGATACAACGAATTTAAAAAGATTTAGACAGTTTTATCTGTGTTTTGAAAAAAGTGTGACACTGTCGCACCATTTAACATGGAGTCATTATTCAAATCTTTTACCAGTTAAAGATGAAAATAAAAGAAATTATTATATTAATCTATGCATTAAGGATAATCTATCAGTTCGAGAGCTTAGAAAGGAAATAAAATCAAATTCGTATGAACGTTTAATTGATAAACCTGAAAAGCTTGAAATAGAAATACCTAAAAAATATTTGATTACTACAGGTATGAAAAATCCAATTTTTATTTCTGTTAGTTATGAAATAAAAAATGAACATGATCTAGAGTTAAATATTCTTGCTAATCTTGATTATTTCTTTAAACAATTGGGTGATGGTTTTACTTATGTTAGTCATCAATACAGAATAAGTAATGGTAAAAATAATTATTTTATTGATTTACTTCTTTTTAACTATAAGTTAAATTGTTTTATTGTTGTAGAATTAAGATTTAGGAGTTTAGAGAAAGGAGATAAAGCTCAAATAGAGTTTTATATGAGATTAATTGATGAGAAAATAAAAGAGCCAAATCATAATAAAACAATAGGTATTATAATTTCAAAGGAAAGTAACAATTTTATTGTTAATTTTATTAAAGGTGAAGAGATTATTCCATTGTATTATGAATTACAAAGGGTTGTAAATAGTAAAGTTTGAGTGTTATAATAAGTTTGGTTAATCTATTATTATAGGTTTGTCTCCGTATAACTTTAATTCTAACGGTAATGCTAACGTGTTCTATGTGAATTCGAATGGCAAATTGGGCAACAACAACGTGAATTGGACTGAACCTGGTGTGCGCCCAATATCCTTTTAAACTTAATATTTGGTTAAGGCTAAATAAAAAAGCATTAGGATACAAGATTAATCAATGGGAAACCTAAATAGATAATGCTGATGTTTTGAGTCTGGAACTTTTAACTATTACAGCATTTTTATAGTGTTTTGATTTGTCAATTAAATGTATATTGTATTTTTTATGTAATTGTTTTATACTTAGTTTAGTAGAGCATTAGGTCTAAATGCCTACTTGTTTGGGTAGACATTAACCGTTATATTGTTTTTAACAATAATTATGGTTGATGTCTCTTTTGGTTGAAACCAATTTATAAGTTTGGATAATAACCTCACTAACTAATCAAAACTCCTTTCTATGTCTTCCAAACCCCATAAGGTGTAAAGGAGGTAAACAATAGAAATTTGTCTAATTAGTAGACACCAGTCCCAATGCTCAGGACTATATTATGAAAGTGAATAGGTTAAAAATCAAGAAAAAGCGTTCGACAAAGTTCGACGCTTTTTGACTTCTATGACTAAAATAAAAAATATCTATTTATTAAGGTATTTGGGATTGTCTATTTTACCTAAAAGATAATCGGCAGAGATGTTATATTTTTTACAGATAGCATATAAATAAGTAGTCGAAATAGTATTTACTTTTCTTTCGTATGTTGAAACGTTTGAAAATGTTGTATTTAAAAAAATTGCTAGCTGGGTTTGGCTCATTTTATTTTCTTTTCTGAATTCTTTAATTCGGTTACCACTTTTTTCTTTATTAATTTTTAATTGAGAATTTTCATATTGCTTTATATCTTTAAAATTAAAAATGTAATCTATAGAGACATTAAAATAATTACAAAGTGTATTTAAGTGTTTAATTGGAATGGTTGTGTATTCATTTTCATATTTTCCATATTGACTTCGATCAATGTTTAGTAGATTTGCCATAAAATTTTGAGTTAATCCATTACGTTCTCTTAGTTTTTTCAAATTTTGATACATTTTAATCACCAAAATAATTTTCTCATGATAAACATTATCTTTATATTTGATGGGGCAAATAATGTAATTTTCCTTGACTTTTGAACTAGACCTAATTATAATTTAACTATAGGCTAGAGAATTCATCATAGCTTATATAAATACAAAAATAAATGAAGTCATACTTCATGGAAAGAGAGCGAAGTTATGAAATTTGAGGTCTTAAAAAGAAGTTATCTAAAAAGAAATATAATTATTGGAATAATAGTAGTAGGAATCATTAGTGCCGTAGTATTAAACTTTGCAAGAGCAAAATATCGAACAATACAAAGCATGCCTTTAGGAAATGGAACAATCAATTATACACCGTATGATTTAAAAATGGTAGCGATGTATCAAGAAGAAAATGGAGATTATGAAAGCATAGATATAGTCCCAACAAGTGGATATAGTTTGAATGAAGAAAAAAGTTATTGTGAAGTAAATGATACGAAAGATAATAATATAACAATAGAATATCAAAATGGAGTAATCAACTTTTTAGGTATGACCAAAAAAGGAACAAAGTGTTATTTATATTTTGATAAATATAGTTTAGCAAAAGAAATATTAGATAAGTTAGGCTTAGTAGTAAATGAAGGGACACCAGATTTTAGTAAGACAGCAACAACAGATGAGGGAGTATACAAGAGTCAAGATGATTGGGGAGATAGTTATTACTTTAGAGGAGCGGTAAATAATAATTGGTTAAAGTTTGCTGGGTTCTATTGGCGAATTATAAGAATTAATGGGGATGGGAGTATTCGAGTAATCTATAATGGAACAAGTACAGAAACAACAGGAGATAGTACTGTGATAGAAAGTTCAAAGATATTTAATTCAAATTCTAATCGAAGTGAATATGTCGGATATATGTACGCAACAAACCAACAACATGGAAATACAACAGATAGTCTAATAAAAGATGTATTAGATAATTGGTATAATAGTAATCTAGCAAGTTATGCAGACAAGATTAGTATAGAAGCGGGCTTCTGTGGAGATAGGGAAATGGCAAGTGGCTCATCATGGAGTAGCGAGCCTAGTAGTACAATTTACTATGCAGCATATGGAAGACTAAGTGATAATAAAACACCAACATTAAAATGTAGTAATAGTAGTGATTTATATACAGTAAGTGGAAGCAGTAAAGGGAATAAGAAATTAAATAATCCAATCGGTCTTATTAGTGCTGATGAAATTTCAATGGCCGGAGGAGCATACAATATTAGTAACACAAATTATTATTTATATAGTAATAAATATTATTGGACGATGTCTCCATATTATTTTGATGTAGATAGAAATAGTAATTATGCTCGTGTATTTATTGTGAATGCAAATGGAGGTCTTTATTACAGTCATGTAGATTGGGCTGCTCCAAATATTCGACCAGTTATCAATATAGAAAGTAATGTAATCATTTCTTCAGGTAATGGTACTAGTTCTAATCCTTTTGTTCTTAAGAGTTTAGGCTCTTTTTTCTTTTTTTTAAAATTCATGCATTTAGTAAAGACAAAATAAAAATAATATGTTAAAATATTTCTAGTTATCTAATAATTTATAAAGAGGTGTAGCATAAATGGCAAAGGTAATATCATTAGTAAATCAAAAGGGTGGAGTTGGTAAGACAACCACTAGTATCAACTTAGCTGCTGCTTTGGGTGTAGAGGGTAAAAAAACCCTTTTAATTGACTTAGATCCCCAGAGAAATGCTACGACAGGTTTAGGACTTTCTAATGGAGATTATAATCATGATGTTTATGAAGTTATGGCCGGAGTTTGCAGTATGAAAGAGGCAATAAAAAAAACGAAATTTAAGAATTTATCTATTCTTCCTTCTACTATTAATTTGGCAGGAGTGGATGTAGAGTTTGTTAAAAAAATGTTAGAAGATCCGGAATTTAGACAAAATGAGCAACTAAGAAAGGCAATTGAAGAAATTAGAGATAGCTATGATTATATTGTTATTGATTGTCAGCCAGCTTTAGGCTTAGCAACTATGAATGCCCTTGTTGCAAGTGATTCAGTAATTATTCCTGTTCAATGTGAGTTTTTTGCTTTGGAAGGAATTACACAACTTTTAAATTCTATTATTATGGTTCAATCTAGTATGAATCCTACACTTAGAATTGAAGGTGTATTACTTACAATGCTTGATGGAAGAACAATTATTGGGTTAGAGGTTATAGAAGAAGTAAGAAAATATTTTAAAGATAAAGTATTTAATACGATTATACCAAGATTAGTTCGTCTAGTAGAGGCTCCAAGTCATGGGAAACCAATCAATGAATATGATCCAAAAAGTAAAGCGACAATGGCTTATGCCAATTTAGCAAAGGAAGTGATTAGTCGTGACCGAAACTAGAAAAAAAGCTTTAGGAAAGGGATTAGAACAATTATTTTCTAATGAAGTAATTAATTTTGATCATTTTGAAAAGGAAATCGTGGATGAAGGAAAAAATAATGGAGGAATTATTGAAATCCCATTAGATGAAATTCGCAGTAACCCTTACCAACCTCGTGTTATTTTTGATAGTGAAGCATTAGAAGAACTTGCTAATTCTATTAAAGAACATGGTATCATTCAACCCATTATTGTAAAAAAAGGAATTAAGGGTTTTGAACTTGTTGCTGGTGAGAGACGTACTAGGGCAGCAAGACTTGCAGGCTTAAAGACAATTCCTGCTATTATTAAAGAATTTAATGATGTAGAAATGATGGAAATTGCTCTCATTGAAAATATTGAAAGAGAGAATTTAAATCCAATCGAAGAAGCGAAAGCTTATGACAATATTTTAAAGATTAATAATATTACACAAGAAGAACTTGCTCATAAATTTTCAAAAAGTAGAAGTTATATTACGAACATGCTTGGTTTACTTACTTTACCAGATATGGTTATTAAATTAGTAGAGTCTAAAGAATTATCTATGGGACATGCTAGAGCTTTAAGCAAGTTAGAAGATGAAAGAAGAATTGAAGAATTAGCATTAAAGATTGTTCGGGAAGATTTAAGTGTACGTGATACTGAAAAGATGATTCAATCTCTTGATTTACCTAAAAAACATAGTATTAATCGAAATAGCACTTTTGACATTCGTTATTCTATATATGAAAATTTATGTCGGGAAAAATTAGGTGTTAAAGTAAAAATTAATCATAAAAAAATAGAAATTCCTTATAAAGATGATGAAGAATTAGCGAGAATATTAGAAGAACTCAATATTAATGTTGAAGGAGAGTAAGATGGAATTTTTAGAAAAAGTTTTAGATGTTATTATGACTAAACAGATTTTTGGAACAGCAATGGTTATTCTTATTACTTTTATTTTGATTTCAATGTTTAATAAGGGTATTGAGAAAATTATGATTAAAGGGAAAAATTCCTTTGAAGTGAAAAGAAGAAAAACGATTGTTAAGTTGTTTCAAAGTGTTTTTAAATATGTTTTGATTATTATAGCAATGCTTATTATTTTAGATTTTTATGGAGTGGATACAAAAAGTTTAATTGCAAGTTTAGGAGTAGCGGGAGTTGTTTTAGGACTTGCTTTACAAGATACTGTTAAAGATTTGATTAGTGGAACTATGCTTATTATGGAAAACTATTTGGCAGTCGGAGATATTGTAACTTATAATGATTTTACTGGAGAAGTGATTGAACTGGGTCTTAGAACAACAAAGATTAAGGGATTTGATGGTGAAGTTATGATTGTTGCTAATCGTAATATTGATACGATTATTAATGCTTCTCAAAAGAAAGCTACTCTTTATATTAATATTTCTACTTCTTATGATGAAAAGGTAGAGAAAGTGGAAAAGGTTTTAAGCGAGGTAGTTGAAAAAGCGATTTCAGATAAAGTCGTTTTCGCCGATTCTGCTTATTTGGGGGTTAATGGCTTTGAAGATTCAGAAGTTAAATATTTAATTTATGTGGTTTGTAATCAAGATGATCGCTATAAAGTAAATCGAGAAATTTTGAGACGTGTAAAACTGGCTTATGATAAAAATAAAATAAAAATCCCTTATAAAAAAATTGAGGTGCATCATGGAAAAGACATTTAATTTAAATGATTGTGTTATTATGAAAAAGCCACATGCCTGTGGGGAAAATAAATGGAAAATTGTTCGGGTTGGTGTGGATATTAAAATTAAATGTATGAATTGTGGACGAGAAGTAATGATTGATCGTTTAGAATTTATTCGAAAATTGAAAAAAGTTTTGGGTGAAGAAAATGAAGAAAAGAAATCTTAAAGATAGAATTACTTTAGACCCGATTATGACTTTGTTGGTCTTAATTGTTTTGACTATTGTTGTTAGTGGTTTTCTATCTTTATTAGGAGTTCAAGTTACTTATAATTCTATTACTGATAATATCACTTTTAATTATACTCAAAGTTTGATTTCTGTAGAATCTTTGTTTAGCTTAAGTGGTCTTAAATATATTTTTACAACAACTGTTTCTAACTTTGTGTCTTTTAAACCTTTATCTAGTTTGATTATTATCTTAATTGGAATTGGTGTAATGGAAAAAAGTGGGTTCTTAAAAACAGTTGTTACTCTTTTAACTAAGAAAGCTAAAAAGAAAAATGTTACTTTTGCATTAGTGCTTATTTGTTTACTTTCAAGTATTATGGGAGATCTTCCTTTTGTAGTGATGATTCCTCTTAGTGCTTTAGTCTTTACTTACGGGCATCGTAATCCTTATATTGGTATCATTTCTAGTTATGCCGCTTTATGTGCGGGATCAGGAATTAGTATTTTTCTGACAAGTACAGATTCAGCTTTGATGAATTATACTTTGCTTGGAGCTCATGCCCTTGACCGTTCTTATACTCTTGGAACTATGGCTTTTGCTTTTATTATGATTGTTGCTGTTATATTGGTGGCATTCGCAATTACTTTTATTACAGAAAATATTATTGCTCCTAAACTTCCAAAATATGAGTTTCCGGAAGAAGAAATGGAGGAAGAATTTACTATTACTAAAAGGCAATTACGCGGATTAATTATTGCTGGATTTGCCGGGTTGTTATATTTATTATTCTTTATTTATTGTATTATTCCAGGACTTCCTTTATCTGGAGCATTACTTGATCATTCTCAAACGTTTTATATTGATAAATTATTTAGTGTAGATTCATTTTTTAGTACAGGTTTTGTTTTTGTTATTACAATGTTCTTTGTTATTTTGGGACTTTTTTATGGAATTGGTGCTAAAACGATTAGAAATAATAAGGATTTATGTGATGATTTAGGACATAGCTTGGATGGAATTGGAAAAACTTTGGTTATTATTTTCTTTGCTTCTACTTTTATTAGTATTTTTAAAAGTACTAATATTGGAGAAGTAATTACAGCTGCTTTAACTAATTTGATGACTATTGATGGTCTTGGTGCATTTCCACTTATGATTATTTTATTTGTTGTTAGTGCAATTGCTACATTATTTTTGCCAGGATCGACTTTTAAATGGGCTATTATGGCAGGTATTGCTGTTCCGGCATTTATGAATGTGGAACTTAGTCCAGAGTTTGCCCAAACGATATTTAGATTTGGTGAAAGTGTTACGATGGGACTTACACCACTTGCTACTTATTATGTTATTTATCTTGCTTACTTAGAGAAGTATAATCAAAATAAAAAACCAATTAATTTATTTAAAACTTTACGATATCAAATACCTTATAGTGTAGCTGTTGCAGTAATTTTACTTGGGTTACTCATTGTTTGGTATATTGTTGGTTTTCCACTTGGAGTAGGCGGAGCTATTACAACTTAACATCAGTTTGGCTGATGTTTTTCTTTACTTTATATTATTTTTTGTTATAATGAAAGAAAGCAGTAGAATACTCATAGAAATATGAAGTAATAGCGAGTCGTTATTATAGAATTTAGATTATAGACATTTACTTAAAGTTGTTTCAATGTACCGCGCTTACGCTATGAATAATTGCATTATTTATTGTACATTTACACAATTTAAGATAATTTTTTAGTACTGCTTTTTATTAGGTGATTGATATGTGGAAATATATGGATAAAGAACATACTAAGGAATTTATTTTATCTTTAAATTTGGTTCAGGGAAATATTAGTGATAGTAAAAAGCTTAATCTTTTGTATGCTATCAGTAATCATTCTGAAAAATATTATCATAAAAAGGTTATTTTAAAGCGAAATGGTGGTAAAAGAATGTTGTTTATTCCTAATAGAACTTTAAAAATGATTCAAAAGAATGTTTTAAATTATGTTTTAAAAGGATTATCAGTTAGTAAGTATGCTACAGCTTACGTAAAGGGGAAAAGTTTAAAAGATAATGTTTCTGTTCATGTAGGGAAAGAGATTGTTTTAAAGTTAGATATTAAAGATTTTTTTGGAAGTATTACCTTTGAACAATTATATAGTTCTTTACCTAATGCTTTATTTCCTCCAGCTATTAAAGTTCTTTTATTAAAGTTATGTACTTATAATGATTGTTTGCCTCAAGGTGCTCCTACTAGTCCTTATTTGTCTAATTTAGTAATGAAGAATTTTGATGATTATATTGGAGAGTACTGTGAAAAGAAGAATATTAGTTATACTAGATATTCTGATGATTTAACTTTTTCAGGAAATATGGATGTTCAAGCTCTTAAGAGTAAAGTTCAATCTTTTTTAGATGTGATGGGATTTAGTTTAAATGAAGAAAAAGCGAAAATTTTAAGAAGGAATACTAAGCAAATAATAACTGGTGTTGTTATAAATGAAAAAATAAATTCTTCTAAAAATTATCGAAAAAAAATAAGACAAGAAATGTATTATATTCAGAAATATGGTTTAGATGGTCATAATATTTATACGAACCAAAACATTATGTTTTCTTCTTTAATGGGGAAAGTACGTTATTGTTTATTTTTAGATTCTACTAATAAAGAGTTTAAAACGTATGAAAAAAGGCTTAAAAGTATGATATAATAGTTTTACTTGAGGTGATTTTATGAGTTTAAAAGCTGGTATTGTAGGACTTCCTAATGTGGGTAAGTCTACTTTATTTAATGCGATTACAAAAAAGAATATTTTAGCAGCAAATTATCCTTTTGCTACTATTGATCCTAATGTGGGAATGGTTACGGTTCCAGATGAGAGACTTTCTTTTTTAGAAGAATTATACGTTCCTAAAAGTACTGTTCCGACAACTTTTGAATTTACCGATATTGCTGGATTGGTGAAAGGTGCTAGTAAGGGTGAAGGTTTAGGCAATAAATTTTTAAGTCATATTCGTGAAGTTGATGCCATTGTTGAAGTAGTTAGATGTTTTGATGATGCTAATATTACGCATGTGGAAGGTAAAACTGATCCTATTCGAGATATTGAAATTATTAACGTTGAACTTATTTTGGCTGATTTAGAAATTGTGGAAAATCGTTTAAATAAAATTATAAAAAAAGCTGAGACAACCAAAGATAAAGAGGCTATTATGGAAGTTCAAATTCTTAAGAAAGCTAAAGAAAATCTAGAAAAAAACATTCCTTTAAGATTGGTAGATTTTAGTGATGATGAGAAATTAGCCATGAAACATTTTAGTTTTATTACTTTAAAACCACTTATTTATGTTGCTAATATTCTAGAAGATGATGTAGTTTTAGGAGAAAATGATTATACTAAAAAAGTAAGTGAATACGCCGCAAAAGAAAGTGCGGGTGTTATTGTGATGTGTTGTAAAATGGAGTCTGAGTTATCTGAATTAAATGAAGATGATAAAAAGATGTTTTTACAAGAACTTGGTATTGCGAATAGTGGACTTGACCGTTTAATTTTTGCTACTTATTCTTTGCTTGGTTTAGAAACATTTTTTACCGCAGGAGCTGATGAATGCCGCGCTTGGACTTTTAAACGGGGAATGAATGCTAAAGTTTGTGCTGGACTTATTCATAGTGATATTGAAAGAGGTTTTATTAAAGCAGAAATCATGAGTTTTGATGATTTACATGAGTATAAAAGTGAATTAAAAGTTAAAGAAGCTGGAAAGTTAAGACTGGAAGGAAAAGATTATTTAATGCAAGATGGAGATATTGTTTATTTTAGATTTAATGTTTAGGAGGTTTAAAAAATGAAAGATATAATAAATATGATTTTAAATAATGGAGATGGAGATATAAATAAAAAGATTAGGGAATATCGTTCGGGAGAATTGGTTTCGTTAATGGATTATGTAGTGAAAAATTATGATATTGAAAAAGTAAAAAAAATATTTAATAAAATAAGTTCAGCATTAGGTTCTCAAAGAAAAGAACATTTAGGTTATATAGTTCATGAATCTGAAAATATAAAATTAAAATTTTGTTTTATTTATTATATACTTTCTCTTGAAATTTTAGTTAGTGATATTATTAAGACTCTTAAAGATTTAGGAGAGAAAGATAGCGATTTATATGATTTTATGATATCAAATTTTAATTTGCATGGATTAATGGAGGCTGCTAGTTTAAGAGGATTCCAATTACCTAATTGTAAAATGATTACAGCAATAAATGATAAATTTGATAAAAGCGATAATAAGAGGCAACTTTTAGATATTCTTCTAACTTATCCTAAACCTAATCAAATGGTTTATGATTTAATTAAAAAGTATTTATTGAAAACTGAGAATATAATGGATTATTATGTAGCTTTAAATAGCATTAATGCACCTTTTGATTTAATTTTTGATCATTTACTTAAAGGTAGTTTTTTTCCTAAAGAATTAGGCGATTTATATCAATATTGGGTTGAAGAAAAAGACTTTAGAGCGTTTTTGTTAGAAGAATATTTATATATTCATCGCATTGAAGTTCCTTTAGTTAGTGATAGAACAAGAGTTGGTTTATTAGGTAGTGTTTTAAGAGATTCTAGTTTAAACAATTATTATTTAGTTTTAAATTCTTGGCGCTTATCTTTGCCGAAAGAGGCAAATGTGGTTCCTTTTAGTGATCAGGCTCTTAGAATTTATACTAAAATGGATTTTAATAGTGCTTTAGCTAATTATTTAGATGTTGGAAGTGATATAGATGAGCAATATTTAGAGCTTACTGCAGTAAAAAGAGAAGAAAATTATAGACAACGTTAAATAAATTCTTTTAGTAAATCATATGATTAAGTATGATGCTAAAAGAATTTTTTATTGATGAAAATATTACAATTCCTTTTAAATTGTTTGGAAAAACTCATTTGTTTTTGATGTTTTTTGTGTTGCTTTTTTGGGGTATTTTATTTTTTAAGAAGAAAAAAATTTATCAATTAAAAGATAAGACTAAAAGGGGAATTACAGTATTTTTTGCTATTATATTATTAATTAACATGTTAGTTTTGTATGTATCTAGTTTTTATTATCATTCTTTTGATTATAAAACAATGTTACCCCTTCATTTATGTTATATTTCAAATTATTTTTATATTTTTGTTATTCTTTTTCATAAGAAAAGGCTTTATCAATATATTTATTTTTTAGCTTTTTTAGGACCTATTCCAGCGATTGTTTTCTTTGATGTGCCTAGTGTGTGGGAATCTTTTAATTTTTATCTTTATGTTATCAGTCATCATTTGTTAGTAATTGCTGGATTATTCACATTTTATATGTATCCTATGAAAATAAAATTAAAAAATATTGGGTTCTTAATTATTGTTTTAAATATTTTGTATTTCATTATGACTATCTTTAATTATTATTTTCAGACTAATTATTTTTTCTCGGAAGCAATTCCGGAATTTATTTTAGAATTATTTCCTTTTTTAAAGTTTATTCCTATTTTTGTTGTTTTGGAAGTAGTGGAAATTATGATTATGCTAGTCCTGTATCTTTTTTTCAAACGAGAGTATAGTTTACTAAAAGCTTAATTCGTGATATAATATTTATATGAGGAGGATGAAATGAATCGATTATTATCAAAAACGTTTTTGTGGATGTTTTTGGGGTTATTTGTTACTTTTATAACAGGTTATATTGTGTCTATTAATGAGAATATGCTGTTATCTATATTTGGAGGCCCTATATTTTGGATTATTATCATTTTAGAGTTTGCTTTAGTTATTTTCTTTTCAGCTAGAGTTCATAAAATGAAACCAATGACAGCTAAGATATGTTTCTTATTATATTCGTTTGTTAGTGGACTTACTTTTTCAAGTATCTTTGTAGGTTTTGAACTTGGAAGTGTAATGTATGTATTCTTAATATCCGCAGTAATATTTGCAATATTTGGAGCTATAGGATATTTTACTAATGCTAATTTAAATAAAATAAGTACTTTCTTATTAATGGGACTTTTAGCATTAGTTATATGTTGTATTGTAAATCTATTTGTTGGTAATTCAACTTTTGATTTAATTATTTCAATTATTGCTTTACTTATTTTCTTTGGATTTACAGCTTATGATATTCAAAGAATGAAGATATTAAGTAATATGGGAATGGATAATGATGTGGTAGCTATTAATGGAGCTTTTCAGTTATATTTAGATTTCATTAATATATTCTTACATTTATTATCTATTATAGGAGATTCTAGAGATTAGAATCTTTTTAATTTATTAAAAAAGAAGATTATTTCCATCTTCTTGTGTGTTCTACTTTTTCCCATTTTACTTCTTTTTTTAGGAGTGCTTTTATAGCACAAGGAACATATGTTGAAAAAAATAAGGGACTAAAGAGAATTGTTTTTATTTGCATAGATTCTGATATGTTGATTTTATCTTTATCTTTTAGAATAATATAAGCTGTCATGAATGCAAAAAGAATATAGGCTAACATAATGATTAAAATGATTTTAGTAAAGCATATTCTACTGATAGGATTGGTTAAATCGTGAATTTTAAATAAAGTAATTATTTGATTTAATATGTATATTATTGCTCCAATTATCATTAATATATAAGGCTTCATGCCACTTATTTCATTTATTAAAGAACCAAAGTTTTTATTATTTTTTAATACTTTTCTAAATTTGGGGAGATATTTTTTTCTTGATGTAAAGTATCCTTTTATCCAACGTGTTCGTTGATTAATGGTATTTTTATATTTGATTGGTTGTTCATCATAAAAAATAGCATTTTTGTTGTAGACACTTGTTAAATTATGAAGAATAGAGTAAAGAGTTAATTCATAATCTTCGGTTAAAGAATGGAAGGGGAAACTTTTCCATTTTTTGATTAAATCTCCTACGATATATAATCCTGTTCCTGATAGGGTAATATTTCTGGATTGTTTACTTTTTGTTTCATTTCCGTTGGAATTTAAAAAGGCAAAAGTGATTCCAGAACATGCTGATATGATTGAATCATTTCCATTTTTTAAGTTGCGATATCCAATTGCAATATCATATCCTTGTTGGTAAGATTTTTCCATTTCTTTTATAAAATCTTTGTCTAGAACATTATCAGCATCTAGTATGAAATAGGCATCATAATAAATCTTCTTTTCTTCTAAATCTTTTATTAATTCGTCTAAAGCATATCCTTTTCTTTTTAAATGTAATTTTTTTCTTATGAATATTGAGGCTCCATATTGTTTGGCAATTTGATTAGTGGGATCAGATTCACTTTCAATAATAATATAAACGTCTTTCATATTTACTTGTTTAGTTTGTTTTTTAATACTAACTAATAGGTCTTCAATTACTTTTGATTCATCTCGTGCTGGTATTAAAATACAAAAACTCTCTAATCTACTTCTTTTTTCTTTTGGAAAATTACTATTTAATCTAGCTAAATAAGATGTTGTAAATAACATTAATAATCCAATGATAATAAAAATAATACTTATTGTTTCTAAAATCATGTTTTCACCTACTTCACGAATTTCATGTTAGTATATATTGTTTTTAAATATTCATCAGGATATACTTTATCATAAAACTCACCAATGAATGTAAATGGTTCATATCCTTTATTACGTAAAGTGGAACGTGCTAAGGCTGTCCAAGATACTAACATATTTAGAGTCATAAATATTACTAAAATGATTACTAAAGGTTTACCAATTTTATAAGGGATTTTTTCAATCCATCTTGATATAATAGGGTAAACATAATGTACTAGTATCATTACTGCTAGTCCCCAGAATATCATATATAAAACAGTAGTTCTTCCCATAATATTTAGTGGTCTACCAGTATAATCCCATGAAGCAACTCCTAATACTAATTCCATTAAATAACTTATTAAATATTCAATTCCACCACCTAATAAGGCACCATATAAAAATGTTTTAGCAGGATTTCTTTTTTTTCTTCCAAGTAACCATATAATGAAAACAATTGCAGCTCCATATAAAGGATTAAATGGCCCATAAATTACTCCTTTACGACAGGGCCAAAACCATTCTCCATACATGTGATAATGTTTTACAAAGCCAATAATTTCTTCATAAATAACACCTAAAAAACTTCCTAAAACGAATATTATGTACATTTTAGAAAAACTCATTCCTTTAGCGAAAACTCTATTATCACTTTTTAACCATTTTTTAAACTTCTTAATCATATATATCACAACTATTAATATTATATCAAGTATTTTGCTATATGAAAAGTTTTTTACATAATCTAACAAAATTGTAATAAAATTATTCTTTCGACCTTGACAAACTAATTTAAAAGTTTTAAGATAATTAACTATCAATCAGGGAGGTTTTGTAATGAAGAAAATATTTTTTGTTTTACTTAGTATTTGTTTTATATTTTTACCGATTCGAGTTCATGCTAAAACTTTAAGCTTTGAAGGTTATTATTGCGATCCTAAACAAGATCTTGGTGATGGAACTTTTTATATGACTTGTCACATTGTTGCTACAAGTGACTATGAGATTAATCAAGTAAAAGGAAAGTTAATTCTTAAAAATGTTACATTAGAAAGTATTAAAGTTCATGATGATTGGGTTAGCAATAATGGACTTTCTACGGATGTTAATTTTACAGCTAAAACAGGTCATTCTGGAACATTTACAATTGCTGATTTAGTTTATACTGGAGATTTAAGCGATGAAGAGTGTGAAGCAAGTTTTATGCCTGAGGGTGCAGATTATGAAGAACCTCAAGACTTTGTTTGTATGATTGTTGATGATATTTATTATGGTGAAAATGGTGATGTTGTTAGCAAAGAAGAATATTATGAACAATGTTGCAATTATGTTTGTACAATTGTAGATGGAGAATATTATTTTGATTCTAATGGTAATTCAGTAAGCTATGATGAAATGATTGAAGATTGCAAAGAAACGGACGTTGTTATTGATAATCCTCAAACAGGTATAAATTATGGGTATGTTTTACTTCCTATTGGCATAGTATCTATTATAGTAATTATTAAGATTGCGAAAAAAAATACGAAAATTTATAAAATATAGTTGAAATTTTCAGATTATATGATATAATTTATATTATCTGAAAGAAATGCAGGTGTAGTTTAATGGTAGAGCTTCAGCCTTCCAAGCTGATAACGTGGGTTCGATTCCCATCACCTGCTCCATTGACGAATCTGTTCGAACTTTTCGAATATTGATATATAGAAATCAATCGAAAGATTGGTTTTTTTGTTATTACAAAGAAATCATCCTAAAGGAAGGATGGTGTTTATGATTAAGTTTATCACACAAGAGATACCTTTCGAGAAGTCTTTAAAGCAAAGATTAGAGTTTATCTGTCAATTTTGTAAAACTAAATCCATATTCATTAATGGCAATTAGAAAGATTGATAAAACTAATCTCTCTTACATTGAACCTCATAGAGTTATCATTAAAGGTATTACATTTCTTGTATTCAATTATTCTACTGATATTTATATTAGAAATTTAACAAATAAAATACAAATATCAGAGTTAGAAGATTACTTAAGCACTATTAAATAGACTTTCACAGGATGGACATTTTAAGACAAAAGTTATATAATTAATATAGTGGATAAAGAGTTATCCCATAGTCTTACAATGTATTTTGAGAAGTGAAAGTATTATATTTCGTAGTACCTTCACTTCTCTTTTTTTGAAATGTCGTAACAAATGTCGTAAGAATTGTCATAAGAAATGTCGTAAGAAAAAAAGGAAAGGAGATGAATTTGTATTGAATGAAAAAGAAGTAATTTGTGGATTATACCCTCGTGTAAGCACGGAAGATCAAGTCCGTGAAGGATTTAGTCTTGATGAGCAAGAAGAAAGCATGAAAAGATTATGTGATTATAAGAAGTATAAGATTTACAAAATTTATCGTGAAGAAGGAGTTTCGGCTAAAAATATGAAACGACCTAAATTTCAAGAAATGGTTCAAGATATGAAAGATGGCAAAATAAACAAAATTATTGTTTATAAACTTGATAGACTTACTCGTTCTATTCAAGATTTAGAGTTTATTTGCAATTTGTTAGGAGAAACTAATTGTAGTTTAGAAAGTATATGCGAAGAATTAAATACTGAAACTTCTACTGGTATCTTCTTTATGAGAATGACTACTATCCTTGCTCAACTTGAAATTGAAAGAACATCAGAAAGAACGAAATTTGGTTTAGCTGGTGCAATCAAAAAAGGACATTTACCATATCGGGCTTGTTTAGGTTATAAGCATGAAAATAAAATGTTAGTTCCTAATCCTCTAACAAAGGATATTGTAGTTAGAATATTTGAACTTTATCATAGTGGTATGTCATATCAAAAGATTAGTAATTTATTTAATAAAGAAAAGGTTTTAGGCAAAGAAAATTGGTGTGATTCTACTATTACTACTATTTTACAAAATGAAGTTTATAAAGGTGATTTTGTACACGGAAAACGAACAAAGAATCCTATTTACTATAAAGATGTTGTTGAGCCAATTGTGTCTCGTGAATTATGGGAGGAATGCCAAGTACAAAAGAAGAAAAACTCTCGTAGTTATATTAGAAATTTAACTTACTTGTTTTTACAAAAGTTGAAGTGTCCTCATTGTAATAGAATCATGGGTGGCAAAGCAACAAAAAAGAAAAATGGTAATGTATATTATTACTATTATTGTACTGATTGTAAATGTAATATAAAAGAAGAAACAATTGAAAATTATATAAAAAATTTTATTGATGATATTGTAGAATATGATTCAGTTGTTAATCAATTTTTCTTACCTATGATTAAACAAAAATTTGAAAATCCCATAGAGCAATTAGAAAAAGAAATCAAAGAATTAAAAGCAAAAGATGAAAGATTAAAACAAGCATATCTTGAGGGCTTATTTCTTTTAGAAGATTACAAAAAAGAGAAAAAGAATATTGATAAAAATATTGAATGTTTGAAAAACAAAATTGTTGATGCAGAAGTCAGTGATGAATTAAGATTTACCTCTGAAGATATTTTACTTAAAAGAGATATTGATTTTATCAATAAAATTAAATATCCTGATAAGTATCAAGATTTTAATAAATTTTGGAAGGATTATACTCAAGAAGAAAAAGCAGAATTAATAATGAGATATGTTGATGAAATAGAACTTGATAAAGTTAATAATAAATATGAAGTCAAGTATGTTAAGTTTAGAGAATCTATTTGTAAACCAATGACTGAATTAGAAAATCAAGGTTATTTGGATAAGAAAGTTCAAATATTTGGAAACTTTGCTGGATATATGAGATTTAGTGAGTATCTTCCTTTTGATAAAATATCAGAGCATATCATAAGACTAAGACAATTTTATGATGTAAGATTTTATGAAGCTGAATATTATGTTCAAGATCAAGTATTCAAATTTGAATTAGATGAAAACAAAACAGATATAGTTAGAGTATTTCCTATGAAAGATTATAAAAAGATGGATTCTCAAAATAAAAAAGATATTCATAATTATGGTGTTTTATATGTTAATAAAAATAACGAACTTTATAAAGCAAGTGAAGATGTAGTTTTTAAATATATTCCTGATATATGTGATAGTGTTACTTTTTCAAGAGAACCTATTACTATTGATGTAAAACCTATTACCTATGATGAATTATACGATAATGAAGAAACTATTGTCGAAGCATAGTTTCTTCTGGATTCTAAGGCGAGCCTTAGCCCCCCGTATTTTGTTAGTATGACAAAATTCCTAGGGGGTTAAATATTTTGTCAAAACAAAATATAGCTAAAAAACACAAAGAAAGGAGCAGTGATTTATATACCTAGTTTAGGTTACTCTTTCCATTTAAGTAATGACAAAAACAAGAAAAATAGTAGTAAAGCAAGTGCAAAATCTAATTTAAGTGGTACAACATCTAATAGTAATAATGCTATTCAAAATGCAGCAGGGCTATCAAAATGTGACAATCATAATTGCAGAAAATATGATGATAGAGAATATGATATTGAAATTATTAGAGGCTTTAACTCAATCGTCAATGATGTTAAAAAATTATATAAGAATGAGTTTGAAGAAGCAAGAATTGAATATAATAATAGACAAATTCGTGATGATAGAAAGATAAAAGATTATTTCACTCATGTTAGCAATAACACTAAAAAAGATTTGGCTTGTGAGATAATTATTGAACTTGGTGATATGGAATTTTGGAGTACAAAAGATATGGACTATAAAAAGAAAATGACTAATGTATTTAAAGAACAAGTTAACGATTTAGAAAATCTTGTACCAGATTTTAAGATAGCAAGTGCTATAATTCATTATGATGAAACAAGTCCACATCTTCATATAATTGGTGTCCCAATTAAAGTTAAAAATAAGTATGGTATGTCTAAACAAGTTGGAAAATCTGATGTCTTTACTAAAGAAACCTTAACAAGAATTCAAGACAGAATGAGAATTCGTTGTATGGAATCTTTTAATAAAGAATATCACACTAATTATAAGTTAAAACACAAATTAAAAGGTCGAAATCGTGATTATCATATTTCAGAAATGGAAAACTATCAAAAAATGAAAAAATCTCTTGAAATACATCAAAATACATTGAATAAAGCAAAAGACAAAACTGATAATTTAAAAAATAGTACAAAAGAAATTAGAGATATGCTCGAAAATTTAAAGTCAAAAGGTTTAATCAAAAATCAATTAGTCTTAGATGTAGTTGATAGAGATAAAGCTATTGTTTTCGTTGATTTAATTGACAGAACTATTGCTGAATATCAAAGTATTCAAGAATTATCTGTTACCCTAAAAGAAGTAGAAAGTGAACTACTTAACAATCGTGATCGAATTAGATTATTATTAAAAAATAATGAAGGACTCAATACTGAAGTTGATAATTTAAAAGATAAAATCAAATCTAAAGATGAAAATATTAATGATTTAAAAGAAGAAAATAGTCTATTAAAATCTTCTTTAGAACATCTTAAAAATTTAATTTACAATCTTGTTCAGTTTCTTATAGATAGAATTTATAGAAATAAAGATAAAGAAAAATATATGGAATTTGCTAAAGAATTATATGAGCATGGTGCTTTAGATGAAGAAGATTTTAACCTTTTTCAAGATAATAAAAATCTAGATAATCATAAAGAATTAGAGATAGAAAAAGATGATATGGAGCATTGATTACTCATATCATCTTATGTTTATCTCTTTTTAATTTCTTCTTTAATAAATTTTACAAATTCTTCAATAGGCATTGAATAAGTTTCTTCACTACCATATTTACGATAACTTATAAGATTATTATCTCGTTCATTATCGCCTATAATAATAGTATATGGATTTTTCATAACATTGCTTTGTCTAATTTTTTTACCCATATTTTCTTTTGAATCATCATAACTAACTCGAACTTCTTCATCATTTAATATTTCAAATATTTTTTTACAATACTCATCATGATATTTCATATTAACAGGTATTATATTAACCTGAACAGGAGATAACCAAACAGGAAGTACACCTTTAAATTGTTCTAGTAATAATACCAAAAATCTTTCATAAGAACCAAGAACAGCTCTATGTACCATTACAGGAGTTTGCTTTTCCCCATTTTCATCAATGTAGAATAACCCAAATCTCTTAGGAGTAGCAAAATCTAGCTGAACAGTTGGTATTTGAATTTCTCTACCCAAAGCATCTTTAAACATAAAATCAAGTTTTGGTCCATATAATGCCGCCTCTCCTTCACATCTTTTAGCATCAAGATTTAATTCATTAGATATTTCTTCTAACATTTTTTCACATAAATCCCAATCTTCTTTATTACCAATATACTTTTCAGGATGTTCATAATCTCTTACTGATAAAGAAACCCAATGATCTTCCCATAATCCCATTCTTGAATAAAAATCTTTAATTAAATTACACATATTAATAACTTCATCTTTAACTTGATTTATTCGACAGAATGAGTGTCCATCTTCGACAGTTATAGCGTATACTCTCGATAGACTATTTCCAACTGCTCCCTGTAATTCTGCTCTATATTGCTTATCAGATTCCATATATCGTATTGGTAAATCTTTATAACTACGAAGTTTAGAAGCATATATTTGAGTATGATGAGGGCATTGAACAGGTTTTAGTACAAAGTTATGTCCTTTTGGAGATTCAACTCTAAATAACTCGTCGTTAAATTTTTTTGCATGACCTGAAGTTTCAAATAAAGAAATATCTGCTAATGATGGGCAACTGACTTTTTGAAATCCATATTTTCTACAAACACGCTCAATTTCTTTTTGAAGTTCATCTTTAACAATAGTTCCTCTAGGAGTATATAAAGGAAGTCCTCCACCTACATAATCAGAAAAACAGAACAAATCTAAATCTTGACCGATTTTTCTGTGATCTCTTTCTTTAGCCTCACTCAAAAATTGATTATATTTATCTAACTCTTCTTTACTCTCGAAGCATTTTCCAACTATTCTAGTAATCATTTCATTATTAACATTACCTTCATAATAAACACCACTAATTCTTAAAAGTTTTACATAAATATCATTATCTAGTTTTCTAATTTTATTTTCTAGAGAGTCAAAATCATTTTCACTTACTTGTTCATCAATTTTAAACTCATAGTAAAACTCATTTTCATCAGCATACGCATTATCTAATTTAATATTTTTATATTTTTCTTGAATTACTTGTTTTAATAATTCAACACCTTTTTCATTTAACATTTTCATTTCCTTCTTTCTTCTAATAACTTTTTGATTGGGAGTTTATCGTATCACTTTCCGTTCCCGTCATTTTCACCATCTCCTTTAAAAAACAAAAAGGATGATACCACATTAGGAGTCTAATACAGACGGTACCATCCTTACTTTTACTTAATTCATTTTAACCGAACTTATCGGGCAATCAGTTTCCTGTGCAACATAATAGGTAGTAATTATTAAGTTTATTTATTATCTTCCACTAATTGATAACTCTCTTTAAAATAAGTTCTTAACAACCATGTCCTATATTATAGTCTTTATATTAATATTATATCATTTTCCATTAATTTAATTTACATAAAATTAAAAGTCTACTACTTGATTGTAATAGACTTTGTAATAATGATATAAATATTTCTAATTTATACTTTTATTAAACAATGCTAAAACAATCAATAGTAACAATTGATTTCGTTGCCGTATAAGTTGTTATCGTTAATTGATTGCTTAACATATAAATTTCTCCTTTTCAAAAAGTAACTAAATAATATCATATTTACACTTATTTGTCAATCTGAACATTTTTTTAATCACTTGTAATTTAACAACTAGAGTTGATTAAATTCAAAACCTTAGTTTTCCAGTCGCCAATGTGAACAATTCTTTGCTTTGCAAAATTGTTACTTATTATTTCTTTTTTTGTTAATTTGGATATATCTTGCCAATTATCATTTAAAATATATATAGCATTTCCAAGAAATATTGAATCGCATATATATAAATTACAATCCAATTCTGCTATAAAATATCCATCAAATCCTCCATCTCCACATATTATACTTTTAGGATTTAATGATTGTAGAAATTCATATCGGTCTTTAATGCTTACTATTTCATTTTTATCATAATTTTTAACCTTTTCTTGAATACTATTATAATATTTTTCCCATGGCATCTCACCAGGAGGCAATATTTTCCATGGAACTCTTTTACTAGGTAAAATGGAATTACTATTTTCATCAACAATATCTATTTCTTTACCTAATTCTAACATTAGATTAATTAAATGCTTTATAACTTCTGTTGGTTCATTAAATAAAATCAATCTAGTTGAAACTGTAAAAGTATTATTATTACTTTCTTTTAATAATATTTTTTCATTTAAAGGTTCTATAAAGTCCCTTTTCCATCTATTAAAAGTTCTAACATAATGACCAGAATGTGGAGTTCCATGCCAATCTATATTATTATATGGCATTGTGTGTTTTACAATTTCTCTAACTTTCGGCTCATGAATAACTTCTTTCCCATTTCTATTAAACTTAGAAATTGGACCTTGTATAGAAGGTAATATTTCCTCACCCACAATTAAATTAGTAAAACCAATACTTTTAATGTTTTTTTCATCAATTATTGAAGTTATATAAAAATTTTTTTCTCCAATAATATCTAAAATATTTTTAATATTATTTACTCGTTTCTTTTTTATTTTCATAATCTTCTCCTTAATATTTATTTTTATTAGGAGTTACAACAAACAATATACTTAATTATATTTTTACTTTCTATTTTTTTCTCTTTGAGACAATGCACTTGCAGCAATACTTTTGTTAGTCTTGGATGTTCTACCATCACGTAATACTTTTGATGCTTTTTTTGCTACTTTTAAGCTTGTAGTTTTTCTTGCCATCTTATCAAATCCTTTCTTTTAAATAACTAACTTTTCTTTAAAACAATAAATCAAGGACTTGCTTTTATAAAATAATTTGTGTTATTATAATAAAGAGCAAGTCAATCAAACATTTTAAATTTGCTATTCATTGTTTTATGCTCATCTATAAATATTGATTGCTGTAACGCCAATTACAGTGATAAAAAACCTTACAGATTCTAATTTCTGTAAGGTTTCTTTTTTGCAATCTACATTGGTTATAAAATTAAACTACAAATTCACTCCTTTAAAATTAGAATCTCTCGAATTTTTATCAATCCAAATATAACATTATTAGTAGCACTTGTCAACATAGAATGCTAAATAATGTTATAAAATATTTAAAAACTGTTTGCATTGTATAATTATTATGATAAACTATTATTAGTGATTGATATTTTATATATCAAATCGTTAAGAAGTGAAAAAGTTGTAAATATCTACTTCAATCGCTCCATTTAGTATTGAAGTGGCTTCAAAAAGTTAGAGAAAGAATGTATAATAAAAATATATTCTTAAACTTTGAAAGAAGTCATTTTTTTAATGAAAAAAACTTTAGAAGAAAAACTTAAAATTGTAGAAGAAAGAAAATTACTTTCTCATGTATGTGAATTACATGAATTAAATATGGGCTTTTTATGATATAGAAAGCATTCTTTTTATTGCCAATTTTTGGAATTTTGTTTATAATAACTCCAAGAGAAGTGGAGCTAATATGTATATAGAAGAATATATTAAAGAAGCTATAGAAAATAAAAAGGTTGTTATTATTCAGAATAAAAAAAGTGGGAAATATTTTGAAGCTATTGTTTTAGAAGTTAGAGAAAATAAATTGTTTTATTTGTTTTCTTCTTCAAAAATTAATGGAGAAATTTTTTTATTTAATATTGCTTCTATTTCTTTTAAAAGTCAGGAAGAAGATAAAAAGTTTAAGAAGAAATTGGCAGATTCCAATTTTGGAGATTATAAAAAGTATTATTTAAGTCGTATAGAAAAAGATACAGAGATAGAATTAAAAAAAGAATTATTTACTTTAATTTTTGAACAATTAATAGACCCTACCAATTTATTGTATAAATATTTGAAAAATGATTGTTCTGGTAATGAAATTTTTGAAAATAAAGTTGATATTCCTTTATTAATAGAGCAGTCTAATATTTCTCAAAAGAAAGCAATTATAAATTCTTTAAATTCGAAAATATCTTTTATTGAAGGTCCACCAGGAACAGGTAAAACTACTACTATTTTAAGTTTGATTGCCAATTTGATATGTCAAAATAAGCAAGTTATTGTTGTTTCAAAAAATAATAGTGCTGTTAACAATATTATTGAAGAATATGAGAAGTCTGGTTTAGATCCATTTTATGTTCGTTTTGGTAGAAAAAAAATTATGGAAAATTTGGAAGAGAATGCAGGCTCATTACTACAAAAATTGAAAAATAACTATTGTGCTTCAGAAGATTTATTAAATGCGAAACTTGATTTGGAAAATATTAAATTGAAATTAGAAATTAAAGAAAAAGAGTTAGAAAATTGTATGAAATCTATTGGGCTTCTAAATGAACTTAAAAATCAAAAACGCTATATTGATAAAAGAGAAGATACTTATCATTTTTCAGATATGTTAAGTGATAAAGAAAAAAAGTTTTTGCGTCCTAGAAGTAATCTTATAAAAGATATTAATCGAACTTTATCGTTAATAAGAAAAAAGAATTATCGTTTTTTAGATAAATTTTTAATTAAATATCGGTATCATTTAGAAAAAGAAAATACTTTAGAAAAGTTAGTTGCTTTAAATAATATTTTAGAAAATTTATATTTAAATAATGAATTAGCAAAATTAGATGAAATTCATTTGAAACAAGATACTGAAGACTTGAAGGAGGAAATTAAAAATTTATATAGAGTTTATGTAGAAATATGTAAAAAATATTTTGTTCATTGTTTAAGTAAAAATATTGCTGATAAATATGAAAAATATGGTAATTCTAATTATTCTTGGAAAACAAAATTTAAGTTAATATGTCCTCTAATATTAACAACGGCAGATGCCTTTTTATTTAATTTTAAAGATTATATCAAATATAATAAAAAAATAGATTGTATTATTATTGATGAGGCTACACAATGCGATGTGATTACAGGGTTACCTTTGCTTTATTTAGCTGAGCAAATAGTAGTAGTAGGTGATAGTAAACAATTATCAGCGATTATTAATGATAAAGTAGATACAAAATATGAAGTTGATGATATTCATCAACAAGAAAATAATAATTTTTTGAAAAGTATGAAATCTATATTTAATTTTAAGCCTATATTATTAAAAGAACATTATAGATGTGATTATAATATTATTGATTTTTGTAATAAGTATTATTATGATAATGAGCTGTTAATATATACAACTAGTTCTTATGATTCTATGCAAATTGTGAATGTTGGTAGTCAAAAAGCTTGTATGTTAGAGGGTAAATCTTTTTATAATGAAAGAGAAATCATTTCTTTAGAAGGATTAACTCAGAATGAAAAAATTGATCAATGTTTTTTTATAACGCCTTTTACTTTACAAGGAGAAAAATTGAAATCTAAATTTGGTACAGAAATTTCAGGGACTATTCACACTTTTCAAGGAAAGGGAAATGATTATGTTTACTTTGATACAGTTTTAAATGATTTAAATGAATGTAAGAATCATTTGAAAGGGGCACATAATATGTTTACTAAAGAGTTAGTGAACGTAGCTGTTTCGAGAGCAAAGAAAAAGTTTGTTTTAGTGACTGATGTTTCTTTTTTTAAGAAATATCAAGCTTATTGTTCTGAGGTTAAACATATTATGGATTATATTGAACTTTATGGTAAAGAAGTTAGAGATAATACTGTATGTTTGTTTGATGGATTGTACCAATCTATATCAGGATATACAACAGGTATTTATGATAGTTCTTTTGAAGAGATTTTGGATGTTAAATTTATCAGTATTTTAAATAAATACACGAATTATGGACGGTATTTAAAAGTCCCTTTAGTTAAACTTGTAAATGATAAAAAATTTTTAGATCAAAATATTGAATTAAAATCATTTATTATGAATGGAGCTCATGTTGATTATTTATTTTATGACAAGAGAATAGGGAAACCAGTTTTAGCAGTAGAGTTGGATGGAAAAGAGCACTTGAATCCTGTGCAAAAAGAGAGAGATTGTAAAAAAGAAAAAATTTTAAATCATATAGGGTTACCGTTGTTACGTGTTAGTTCTAAAAGTGTTTTAAAGATAGAAAATATAGAAGCGGAACTCAGTAAGTATTTTGATTAGAAAAGGTGATTATAAAAATGAATTTAGATGAAGATGTGGCTTATTTAATTTATTCGATTGTTAATGAAATACCAGTTGGATATGTTACGACTTATGGAGCAATTGCTCATATGATTGGGAGAGATAAAAATTCAAGGTTAGTTGGTAGAGCATTAAAAATGGCATTTATGTATGGAGATTTTCCATGTCATCGCGTTGTTAATCATCAAGGGAGAGTAGTTCCGGGATGGGATGAGCAGGTTTTTTTATTGAAAGAAGAAGGCGTTACTTTTAAAGATGATTGTCATGTCGATTTAAAAAAACATTTTTGGACTTATTAATTAAAAAAAAATTAATAAGTTTTTTTAATATGAAAAAACATTTTTTGTTTTTAATTTTTTGTTAAAAACATATTGACAAAATTAATTGATATTAATATAATGTTAATAACAGATGGCCAGACTGTTATATTTTTAGAAAGGTGATATTAACAAAAAGTTAATAAGAAAGAGAGGATAATAATGAAAAGAAAAGAATTGAATGAGATTACAGAAGCATTATTTTTGATTGATATGAATAATGGGTTTTGTGAAGAAGGGAATCTTGCGGATCCTACGATTAAACATATTGTTCCAGATATTAAAAGAATGATTGAAGATGTATTAAAAAGAGGAGAAGGATTTTTTGTTGTAAATGATGCTCATACTTTTGTTAGTCCAGAGTTAAAGCGATTTCCTGAACATTGTTTAGAAAGCACTTGGGAAGCTAAGACAATTAAAGAATTAGAGATTTATGAGGATTATGCAAACCTTAAATTTTATAAAAATTCTACTTGTGCATTATTTGCTCCTCATTTAATGCCAACATTATTGCAGATGGTGAGTTTAAAGAAAGTAATTATTGTTGGTTGTTGTACAGATATTTGTATTATGAATTTTGCGATTGCCTTGCGTAATTTCTTTGATGAAATGAATTTGGATATTTTAATTGAAGTTCCTTTAAATGCTGTGGAAACTTATCATATTCCGGAAATTCATGATCGAGAAGAAAAAAATAAACAAGCATTTTTGTGGATGGAAAGTAATGGAATTCGGTTAGTAAGAGAAAAGAAAGAAGGAAAATATGATGAAAATTAAAAGTTCTATGTTAGCAGATTATTATGAATTTACTATGGCTCAAAGTTACTTGGAGGCTGGTGTACAAAATACAGAAGCCGTCTTTGATGTATTTTTTCGCAAAAATCCTTTTCAAAAAGGATATGGGGTTATGGGTGGAGTAGATCAAATTATCGAATTGATTAAAAATTTTAAATTTGATGCTGATGATATTGCTTATTTTCGAAGTAAGAAGATTTTTTCAGAAGAATTTTTAAAATACTTGAAAACATTTAAATTTACAGGTTCTATTTATGCTATACCTGATGGTACTCCAGTATTTAAAAATGAACCTATTATTACAGTAAAAGCTCCTATTATTGAAGCTCAGATTATGGAAACTATTTTACTTATTTATGCAAATAGTAACATTTGTTTTATGACTTCTGCTAGAAGAATAGTAGAAAGTGCTGGAGAAATTCCTATTGCTGAGTTTGGTGCTCGTCGTTCTTTAGGGGAAAATGCGGCACTTACAGCTAGTAAATGTGCCTATATTGCTGGATGTGCAAGTACTTCTAATGTAGCTGCTGATCACCAGTATGGTTTAAGTATTAGTGGAACAATGGCTCATAGTTTTGTTGAATTTTTTCCTCATGAATATGATGCTTTCCTTCATTATGCGAAAACTTATCCTGATAATTGCGTTTTACTTGTTGATACTTATGATGTGTTAAGAAGTGGAGTTCCTAATGCTATTAAGGTTGCAAAAGAATATTTGATTCCTAATGGTTATAGGTTAAAAGGGATCCGAATTGACTCAGGGGATTTGGCTTATTTAACTAAGAAAGCGAAAGAAATGTTGGTAGAAGCTGGACTTTCCGATGTAAAAATATGTGTTTCTAATGGTTTAGCCGAAGACACTATAAAATCACTTGAAGAACAAGGTGCTGTTATAGATTCTATCGGTTTAGGTGATAATATTGTTTTACCGGATTTTGCTAGAGTTGGTTGTGTTTATAAATTAGTTGCAGTTAATGAAAATGGTGAGTTTGTTCCACGAATTAAAATAAGTGGTGATTTAGCTAAAGTAACTACTCCAGGTTATAAAAAGGTTTATCGTTTATATGATAAATCCTCTGGATTTGCCCTTGCAGATTTGATTGCTTTGTATGACGAAGAAATTCCAACTGATGAAATTATCTTGATAGATCCTAGTAATGAGGTAAATCAAGTTACTTTGACAAATTATAGAATTAGAGAATTACAAGTACCAATTGTTTTAGATGGCAAAGTTGTTTATCAAGATCTTTCTATTGAAGAGAAAAGAAAATATTGTGAATGTGAAATGAAAACAATTTATCCGGAAATTAAAAGATATCTTAATCCACATCTTTATTATGTTGATTTAAGTCGTAAACTGTTGATGTTAAAAAAAGAATTAATTAACGAATATAAACTGAGAGGAGAATTAGACGAATGCGTAAAGAGAAGTTAGAAGAATTAAAAGAAATTATATCAAAATTTAGAATACTTCAAATGAAAGAAAGTAAATATTCTCACTTTATTAAAACTATAGGATATATTTGTACTTTTCAGGATGGAAAAGCTATAGAAAGAGAGAAGATTTTAAAAGGTGATAAAGATGGAAGTGCTGTTATTGTAATGCCTGTTACTTCTAGTGAAGAAATACTTACTGTAATAGAGCCAAGAGTATTTACTCATTCTAAAATAGGAATTGGCTTTCCAGCGGGTTATATTGAAGAGAGTGAAACAGCAGAAGTTGCAGCTTTACGTGAACTTAGAGAAGAAACGGGCTATGTTCCAAAAGTAATATATGAGATTGATCAGTTCTACCAAGATGAAGGTTGCTCTAGTGCTTTTAATCATGCTTTTATAGCTTTCGATGTCGAAAAGAAGTTTGATCAATCTTTGGATCCAGGTGAACTTGTAAAATATATGACTTTTACTTTAGATGAATTAGAAGAACTAGAAGGGCAAGGTCTTATTAATGGAGCAAATACAAAATTAGTTTTAACAAAAGCAAAGTCTTTCTTAAGGAGGTAGATTATGGAAGATTTTAAACTTATTGTTTTAGATAATTGTAAAGAATTAGGTAACAAAGTTAATGAACATTTGAAAAAAATACATGGAGGTCGTAATTATATTTTATCTATTTCTAATAGTCGTTTTTCTAATGGTGAAGGAAAGATTAAATTAGAAGAGAGTGTTCGCGAAAAAGATTTATATATTTTATCAGATATTGGTAATTATAATATTTCTTATTTGCTTCATGGTATGCCTCATTCGATGAGCCCAGATGAACATTTTCAAGATATTAAAAGAGTTATTAGTGCTGCGGGTGGCCATGAAAGACAAGTGAATTTAATTATGCCCCTTCTTTATCAATCTAGGCAACATAAGAGAAATGGAAGAGAATCTCTTGATTGTGCCTTAGCTTTACAAGAGCTTGAAAGAATGGGAGTTCATAGTATTATTACTTTTGATGCTCATGATCCTAATGTATCTAATGCAGTTCCTAATCTTCCTTTTGAAAATTTTTACCCTACTCATAGTATTATTCGGGAAATTATTAAAAATGAAGCATTAAAGGATGTGTTAGTTGTAAGTCCTGATATGGGAGCAATGCAAAGAGCTAGATATTATGCGGAAATATTAGGGTGTGATGTGGGAGTATTTTATAAAAGAAGGAATTTAAGCCAAGTGGTTCATGGTAAAAATCCTATTATAGAACATATTTATATGGGAAGTAATGTATTGGGCAGAGATATTATTATTGTTGATGATATGATTGCTTCTGGTATTTCTATTTTAGAAACAGCTAAAAATTTAAAAGAAAAAGGAGCTCATCATATTTACTTTGTTGCTACATTTGCTTTATTTACAGAAAGATATGAGGCTTTTTCTAAAGCTTTTGAAGAAAAGATATTTGATAAATTATATACAACAAATTTATCTTATATTCCTTTAGAGATAAAAGAACAAGAATGGTTTTATGAAGTGGATTTATCTATGTTTATCGCTTCTATTATTGATACATTAAATCAAAAGAAATCTTTGGATGAATTATATAATGGAAAATTGGAATTATTAAAAGAAATTAATGAAAGGTTGGATTAAAATGAAAAAATTTGATGTAAAAAAAGAAACAGAAAGAGTTATAAAATTTATTCGTGATTATTATAAGGAAAATAATTTGGGAGGTGCTATCCTTGGAGTTAGTGGGGGTAAAGATTCAGGAGTTGTAGCGGCTCTTTTAGTTAAAGCATTAGGTCACGAAAACGTGATTGGTGTTACAATGCCTTGTCATACTGTTAAAAGTGCCAAAGATGATGCGAAATTAGTTAGTGATGCTTATGGTTTTTCTTTAATTAATTTTGATATTGGTAATGTTTTTGATCAGTTTAAGAATGAATTAAAACATTTAGGTAATTTTACAGATTTAGAAGTATTAAACAGTGATATTAATTTGAAACCGAGACTCAGAATGGCAACCTTATATTATATAGCTGCTTTATATAGTGCTCTTTATCATAAAACTTATTTGGTTGTCGGCACTTCTAATTTGTGTGAGTTATATGTTGGTTATTTTACTAAAGGAGGAGATTCCGTTCATGATATTGCTCCTATCGCTTCGTTTACGGTAGAAGAAGTTATAGAGATTGGTGAATACTTAGGAGTTCCAGAAAAAGTTTTGTATAAGACTCCTAATGATGATTTGTCTAATTTAAGTGATGAAGATAAATTGGGTGTAACTTATCAAGATATTGCTAGTTATATAGAAGATAGTAAATCGATAGATATATCAGTTGCTCAAAAAATAAAAAAATTACATGATCAGAATCAGCATAAATTTGTAATACCTACTTATCGAAAGAAAGATTGATTTTATGAAAATAGGGGTTTATGTCGGTAGTTTTAACCCAGTTCATACAGGTCATATTAAGATTGTTAGACAAGCATTAGAAAATTATTTAGATTTAGTTATTATTGTACCAACAGGATGTTATTGGAGTAAGAGAAATTTGATTTCTTTAAAACATAGAATTGCGATGTTAAAGTTTTATCAAAATGAAAAAATTTTGATAGATACAACTCATAATCAACTTCCTTATACTTATATGATTTTACGAGAATTAAAAAAGAAATATCCTAGAGATTTTCTATATCTTATGTTAGGAGCTGATAATTTAGTTCAGTTTCAAAAATGGAAAAATTATCAAGAATTATTAAATTATCCTTTTTTGATAGTTAATCGAAATTGTGTTGATGTAAATTATTATATTAAAAAATTATCTATTCCTAAATATGTAATTATGAATGTTACAAATATTGATTTTTCTTCTACTATTATTCGGAAAAAACTAGTCCAACAGGAAAATGTAGATCATTACTTAGATAAAGAAGTATTACAATATATTAATAAATATCATTTATTTTCAAATAAAAAAATTTAGTTATTCTATTTCTAAATTTTTTTCATTATTTCTATATTTCTATTTTTATATCCATTTTTGCTGTAAAAGTTTTGAGCATTTAAGTTATATCCAAAAACATCAATTAAAACAGCTTTACATTCTACACTTTTAAAGTATTCTTCCATTTTATTTAATAGTTTTTCTCCTATTTTATTTTTTTGATATTCGTGAGTTACTATTAATTCGGTTATGCGTCCACGTTTAGGAGCTTTAAAATCATAAGTATAAACTTCTTCATTATTAATTAAGCCTACTATTAAACCGACTATCTTTTTATTATTTTGAGCTAAAAATATTTTTCCTTCATAATTTTGTACTTCTTCTATTGTTTTTTGAAAATATTTTTCTTTAAATTCTTTCGTTATAATATTATATTTATCTTTATCAATTTTTGTTATATAACTTTGTAGTTCTACTAGTAAAATTTTTATTTGTTCATCATATTTTGGGTTATATTCTATGATTTTCATTTTCTCACCTATTACTATTTTATTTTTAAATTGTATACTATTATTGCGGTTTATTATTATTTGTGTTACCTTATATGAGGTGATGTATTTATGAAGAAGTATGAATATATTTTATTTGATTTAGATGATACTTTAATTAATAATTTAGAAAATGTTCGTTTTGCGTATACAAAAATGTTACAATTTATGGGATTAGAGTATACAGATGAAGGATTTAAAAAATGGTATGAACTTGATCGGCAGTTTTGGATAGATTTTAGAAATGGAAAAATAATTGTTCCGGAAGAATATCAGGGTTCTCAAAAAAGTTATGTTCAATATGTTAGAAGTTTGAGATATCTTTTTTATTTTGATAATAAAATTTCTTTGGATGTTGCTTTTCAGATTAATGATATTTTTTTGGATGCTTTGCATGAAATTGTTATTCCAGTTGAAGGAGCTTATGAAACTTTAAGTTATTTACATGATAAGTATAAATTAGTGATAGCTACAAATGGTCCAATTGAAGCAGCAAAGTCAAAGTTAATGAAAATTAATTGCTTAGATTTTATTCAATTTATATTTTCAGCAGATATGACAAAAGCAAGAGTTACAAAACCTAGTCGAGAATATTTTTTAGAATTGCAATATTTTTTAAATTTTTATAAAACAAATCGAATGCTAATCGTGGGGGACTCTTTAGATTCTGATATACGAGGTGGGATAAATGCAGGTATAGATTCTTGTTGGTTTAATCCAAATAAAGAGCAACTTCCTGAAGATATTTTTCCTACGATGATGATCTTTGAATTACAAGAACTAACTCGAAAATTATAAATTCTATCTTTTATTATTTAGATGATTTAAAAGAGATAAACTTCTAATTTGGATATTATTGTTATGTCCTGTTCCTAGTTCAATATCTGGTTTTACTATTTTTCCATGATAGTCTGTTCCTCCGCTAATTAATAGGTTATATTTTTTGGCTATTTCTAAATAAAGTTTTATTTGTTCTTGGGTGTGATGGGAATGATATACTTCTATTCCTTGTAAGCCATTAGATATCATTTCTTTTATGAGTATTAGTAATTCTTTTTCATTTAGTTCAAGAGAGTAGGGGTGAGCGAGTACAGGAATACCACCACTATCTAAGATAAGTTTAAGACATTCTTTGAAAGATAAGCCTTTGTTATCTTTTCTTGTTTTTTGGTATGCATCTACTAAATATAAATCAAATGCTTCTTTTACGGTTTTAGCATATCCATTTTTGATACATAATTTGGCAATGTCTGGTCGACCAAGATTATGGGGAGCATTTATTAGTTCTTTTATTTCGTCGTATGTGAATATGATTCCATAATCTCTTTTTATTTGCTCTAAAATGGATAGAACAGAGTTTAGGCTATTATTTTGTAGTTCTTTCATTTTGTTATTTAATGCTGGATTAAAAAGATCAATATTATATCCTAGAATGTGCATTCTACCTTTAGGCACTTTGGCAGATAGTTCAATACCAGGAATGACTCTTATTTCTTTATCGATAAAGAAGCCATGTTTTTGCAAGTATAAATTTCCGGCGATGGTATCATGATCAGTTAGGGCAATAGTTCCTATATTTTTTTCTTTGGCTAGCTTAATTAGTTCTTCGGGGGATAATTCTCCATCAGAATAGATACTGTGAGTATGTAAGTCAATTAATTTTTTTCTGGTTTCAAAATAATATTTTAAAACTAGTAATAGGTCTTCTTGAAAATATTTTGCTCTGGGATTTTCTGATGAATAATTTTTTATGTAACTAAGAATATTTTTAAGATCAATACTTAATATTTCAAAATCATTATTTTTTTCATTACGGGATAGATTATCTATATTAAAAACTAGTTCTTGATCTGTTTCTAAATAGTAATAATCGGTTGTAACTTCTCTATTTATTCTAGCTATTTCTTTTCTTAATGGATAATCTTTTTGAAAATGGTCTATTGATACGATGGGAGTAAGAACATTTTTTTTAAATTCTATTCCTAGCTCTTCTTTTAATTCTCTTATTAGGGCTTCTTCTGATGTTTCTTTTCTTTCTTTTTTTCCACCAGGTAACATAATTGTATTGGCATATCTTATTAGAATCATTTTGTTTTTGTTTATTAAAATAATTCTGGATTTCTTTTTTTCTTCTTGTATTTCTTCTTTTTTTAAGTTATTTGGATTATGTATTATTTTTTTCATTTTAATTTTCCCTTTCTTAATACTAGTCTTTGATTTTCTTCGGCAATATGGGTATTTTCAAAATTTATCCGTGCTTCTTCTAGATATAAATTTCTGTTTTCTTCTGGCCAAAAGTGAGTTAGAAGTAAACTATTTGCTTTGGCTTGTTTAGCTAGTAAACCTGCTTCAAATGCAGTAAAGTGGGTTGTAGAAGAACTTTCATGTTTTCGTAAAAAAGAACTTTCACAAATAATTAAGTCAGCATTCATACAGAATTCTATTAATCCTTTTTTATTTGTTACTCCAATATCAGAAGTATAGACTATTTTTAATTTTTTATTTTCAATTTTTACCATATAAGATGGGATACTATGGGAGTGGTTATTTTCAAAGGTTATTGTTAAATCTTTTATATGGTATTTTTGATTTTCTCTAATATCATAATATTCTGAATAGGTTTCTTTTATAGATTTTATTCCTTCTTTCATTTTTCTAAATTCTTCTTTTGGTAAGTAAATTTTTATTTTCTTATTTAATAATCCTAGATTGTGGTATACTAAAGATGCGTATTGTAAGGATGATAGATCACCAAAGTGGTCGTTATGATAGTGAGTTATTATAATGTGTAAATTTTGTAAATCTTTGGGAAAATTTAGTAATCTTGTTATTCCGTTTCCACAATCTAATAAAACTTTTTCTTCTTGATATTCTATTAAGAAACCAGGACAGTTGTGACTTTCTTTGGAATATGGAGATACTGTTCCTAATGGTGTAATTATTATCTCATTCATTTTGTTAGTATTCTCCTTTTTATTAACATTTTTTCTTCTACTAAAGGATGTACATAGGTAGAAATATCTTTATTTAATGAAAATACTTCTTTTACCATACTAGAAGATACAAATTGATAGTTTTTGTCAGCAAAAAGACAAATAGTATTTATTTCATTGTTAGTAAGTTCTCTATTAATTTGGCTTAATCCTATTTCATAATCAAAATCACTTATACTTCTAAGTCCTCTTATAATAGCTTTACATTCATGGAGGAGAGCTAAATCAATCGTTGCAGTATTTCCTGTGACAACTTTAATATTATTTACCTTTCGATATAATTCTTTAATTATTTCTACTCTTTCTTCAAAAGTGAATAAATAATTCTTTTTTGAAGGATTTTTTAAAACGGCAATTACAACTTCATCGAATAAATTACTTGCTTGTTCAATAATGTTCATATGTCCTTTGGTGATTGGATCAAAACTGCCGGGATATAAAACTTTACTCATATTACTTTCACCAACTTTCTTATATTTTCTTTTTCAGTATTATTTAGAATATAGTCAAAATGGTCTTTATCATATTCTGGACTGGCACTTTCTCTTAAGTTAGCTTTTTCTTCGGTTATGTTATCTCTTTTTAAAATACGTTTTTTTCGTATTTCGTAGGGAATATCTAATAATATTTTTAGATTACACATGTTAAAATATTTTGTTTTGGGAAGAAGTATCCAATCTAATATAATAATTTTATTGAGATTACTTTCTATTATTTGGTCAATTAGTCTTTCTATGTGTCTCCATGTTATTTCACTTAAAATGTCCATTTCGTGAGGATCTTTAAAGACAATTTTACTTAGCTTCTTTCGATCTATTTTATTATTTGTTAAAATGTTTTTTTTAAAGTGTCTTATTAATTCAATCTTGACTTCTTGTATTTCTAATATGTAATGACCTATTTTATCGATGTCAATATGTATTGTTTTCTCTGGGTATTTTTTCTTTATTTCTTCTGCTAAAGTACTTTTTCCACTTCCTGATTTTCCACATATTCCTATTAACATAAAAATTCTCCTCTCTAATTGTATTATAGTCTCTTTTTTGATATAATAAAAATACATATTATTTATGTTAGAAATAACTGGAGGTTATTATGAATATTGATTTTGAATTATATCGTATTTTTTATGTAGTTGCTCAGAATAAAAATATTACTGTTGCTTCTAAAGAGTTAAATATTAGTCAGCCTGCGGTTAGTAAAGCGATTAAAAACTTGGAAGAACAATTAGGAGGAGATTTATTTGTCAGAACTAGAAGAGGAGTTGTTTTAACAAGTGAAGGAGAAGAATTTTTTCGTTATATTAGTAAAGCAATGGAATATATTATGAATGCTGAAAATAAGTTTACAGATATGTTAAACTTAGAGACTGGTCATATTCGAATAGGTGTTAGTACAACACTAACAAAATATTTTTTAGCTTCTTATTTACAGAGATTTCATGATCAATATCCTAAAATTACTATTGAAATTGATACTAGTGTAAGTGATGTTTTATTTTCTAAATTGAGGAACGGATTACTTGATTTGGTAGTCTTTAATATTGCTGATAAAGAGTATGGAGATGATATTTTAGTTTATCCTTGTCTTGAAGTTCAAAATGTTTTTATTGTAGGGAAGAAATATCGATATTTAAAAGATCAGTCTTTGAGCATTTTTGATTTAAAAAATTATCCTCTTATTTTACAAAGTAAGCAGTCTAGGACAAGAAGATTTCTCGATACTTTTTTAGAGCAAAAACAATGCAAGTTAGTTCCAGAATTAGAACTTGCTGGGAATAACTTAGTTGTTTTATTTACGAAGTTGGGTTTTGGTGTGGGATATGCTACAGAAGAGTTTATAAAGAAAGAATTAGCTGAAGGTGAACTTTTTATCTTGGATATAAAAGAAAAGATGCCAAAAAGAAAGATAGGAATTGCTATATCTAAAAATCATATTTCTAATTTTAGTACGAAAAAATTAGTTGAATTAATTAAAGAAGATATTTTTTAAGAAATAGTATTTTTCTTTCTCTTTTTCATATATTTTAAGTGGTTTTAGGTTTACTTTCTTTTGTTTTTTTGTTATACTATGTAGCGAGTATTAATTTACTCCTTGCTTAAAATTATTTTTTAAGCCGAATAGACCATGAGGAGGTGGAAAAATGACTAATTATGAAATTATGTTCATCGTTAAAACTACTATGGAATCTGATAAGATTAAGAATACTATCGATACTATGAAAAAAGTTATTACTGATGGTAAAGGAAAAGTAGTAGAAGTTAAAGACATGGGCGAGAAAAAATTAGCATATCCAATTAAGAAAGAATTAACTGGATACTACTATGTATTAAAAGTAGAAGCTTCAAAAGAAGTTGTTGCTGAATTTGATCGTAGAGCTTCTATCGATGAGGCAATATTAAGACATTTAATTATTAAGTTAGATGAGGAGTAAGATATGAATAAAGTAATTTTAATTGGAAGATTAGCAAGAGATCCAGAACTTAGAACAACAGCAGGTAATATTAGTGTTGCAACATTTACGGTAGCTGTAAGTCGTCCTTTTACTCCACAAAGTGGAGGAGATAGTGGAGCTGATTTTATCAGTTGTGTTGTTTGGAGAAGAGCTGCCGAAAATTTGGCTAAGTATTGTCATAAAGGTAGTCAAATTGCTGTAGAAGGCAGAATTCAAACTAGAAATTATACAGCTCAAGATGGAACAAAACGTTATGTTACTGAGGTTTTAGTAGATAATCTTACTTTCTTAGGATCAAAAGCAGATAATCAAGGAATGGCTCCTCAAGATAACTATGGAATGAATAACTATTCTGGAGGTTATGATGCAAATTATGCTAATAATAATTATAGTGTACCTGCTCCTGATGTAGCTAATATGCCTACTACAGATATCTCTGAAGATCCATTTAAAGATTTTGGTGAAGAAATTACTTTAAGTGATGATGATTTACCATTCTAATGTAAAGGAGGAATAAAGATGGCAGAATTTTATCGTAAGAAAAAGAAAATATGTCAAATGTGTGCTGGTAAAAGTGTAGATTATAAAGATGTTATGATTATTAATAAATATATTAATGATAAAGGAAAAATCATGCCAAGACGTATGACTGGTGCTTGTGCAAAACATCAAAGACATATTGCTAAACAAATTAAATATGCTAGATTTATGGCTTTAGTGCCATTTGTTAAATAAGCTAAGTGAGAAATCATTTAGTTTTTTTATTTTTTTGAAATTTTACTAATTGTATTGAATTGGTTAGCAAAATATTTAATTTGAGTTATGAATTATACTGATTTTCCTAACGAAATCTAGTGTATATGAAATGCTAATGTATGGTTTAATTTTTAAAGCAATCGTAGACAATTGGAATAAACTTGATTTTTATTATGAAAGTCCTTTTAGAAATGAAAACGTGTATAAAAGAAATAATATA